>Ga0210398_10000018_pt1 | contig 230979 bp, 186 predicted proteins | sample IncBWC4OmetaG_FD_161047 | JGI IMG/M metagenome (GOLD analysis project Ga0210398, IMG submission 161047) | Forest soil microbial communities from Barre Woods Harvard Forest LTER site, Petersham, Massachusetts, United States - Inc-BW-C-4-O | ecosystem: Environmental > Terrestrial > Soil >... | reverse complement strand
AATTCGATCCCCCCAACGCCGCAGGCGCTCTTCGAGCTCGCCGACCGGCGCCGCCACCGAAACCATCCCACCCTTGCCCGCCAAGCCAACCAGCGCCCGACTGCGCAAGGCCACAATCCGCGCAGCGTCCTGCAGCGAAAGCCCACCGGCGACATGCGCTGCGGCGATCTCCCCCTGCGAATGACCGAGCACCACACGCGGATGCACACCAAACGCGCGCCACAAACCGGCCAACGACACCATTACCGCAAACAATGCCGGCTGCACCACATCCACGCGGTCGAGCCCCGGAGCCCCATCCACACCCCGCAACACATCCTCGAGCGACCAATCCACAAACTCCCCAAGCGCCTCCCCACACGCACGCATATGCCGCTCAAACACGGGCGAGCACCCCAACAACTCAAGCGCCATGCCCCGCCACTGCGAACCCTGACCCGGAAACACAAAAACCACGCCACTCCCACCCACACCGTCAGCCACGCCCCCAACCACCCCAAACTCATCGCCCACCACCGACTCCCCTGCAGTCAATGCGGACAAGCCCGCCAACAAACCCTCACGCCCACCGGCCAACACCACCGCCCGATGCTCGAGCACAGGACGAGACAGCAGCGAAAAACTCACATCCCCCAGCCCAAGCTCGGGATCGCCAATCAAACGCTCGCGCAAACACCCAGCCTGAGCTCGCAAGGCCTCCCCACCTCGCGCTGACAACACAAACGGCCACACACCGCCAACACCACCACCATTCCGATCCCCGTCCCCACCAACCACCACAACCGGACCACCACCACGCACCGCACTCCTCGCTCCCACGCCGGCATCGACCGGCGCCTCCTCGAGAATCACATGCGCATTGGTACCACTCACCCCAAACGACGAAACCCCCGCCCGGCGAGGCTCGCCGTTGCGCTCCCACGGCACCCGCTCGGTCAACAACTCCACCTCACCCGCCGACCAATCCACCTTGCTCGACGGTTCATCCACGTGCAGGGTCCTCGGCAGCACCCCATGCCGCATCGCCATCACCATCTTGATCACACCGGCCACTCCAGCGGCGGCGCCAGTGTGACCGATGTTCGACTTGATCGATCCCAGCCACAGCGGCCGATCCCGATCGCGACCATAGACGGACAGCAGCGCCTGCGCCTCGATCGGGTCGCCAAGCGTCGTGCCCGTGCCGTGCGCCTCCACGACGTCCACCTGCCCGGGCGCAAGACCGCCGTTGGCCAGTGCCTGGGCGATCACCCGCTGCTGGGAGGGACCGTTCGGGGCCGACAGGCCGTTGCTCGCGCCATCCTGATTGACGGCGCTGCTCCGCACCACTCCCAAAATCCGGCGTCCGTTGCGACGAGCGTCGGAGAGGCGCTCCAGCAGCAGTATCCCCCCGCCCTCGCCCCAACCCACGCCATCCGCGGAGTCGGCAAACGACTTGCACCGCCCATCTCTTGCGAGACCCCGCTGCATGCTGAACTGCGCGAACAACCCGGGCGTGTCAAACACCGTCACGCCGCCCGCCAACGCCAGGGAGCACTCGCCCCCCCGCAGCGCCCCACAGGCCAGGTGCAGCGCCACCGACGCCGAGGAGCATGCGGTATCCACCGACACCGCCGGGCCCTCCAGTCCGAAGGCATACGCCACGCGGCCCGACACGACGCTCCCGATCGTGCCCGTCAGCCAGTAGGCCGCAAGATTCTCCAGACCCTCCGGCGCAGACCACAGGCGGGCGCCGAAGTCTCCCGGCGTGTGTCCCGCGAATACGCCGGTTCGGCTGCCGCGCAAACTGGCAGGATCGACTCCCGCGTCCTCAAACGCCTCCCACGTCACTTCCAGCATCAGCCGCTGCGCGGGGTCCATCGCGAGCGCCTCGCGTGGGCTGATGCCGAAGAACTCCGCGTCGAAGTCGCCCACGTCGTAGATGAACCCCCCCTCGCGCGCGTAGCTGGTGCCGGGATGGCCGGGTTCGGGATGGTAGAAGCGCTCCAGATCCCAGCCGCGGTCGTCCGGGAACGGAGAGATCGCGTCGGTGCCGGCAGCCACCAACTCCCAAAGGTCATCCGCGGAGCGCGTGCCGCCGGGAAAGCGGCAGCCGATGCCGATGATCGCGATCGGCTCGTCGCTATTTGCAACCGCCACGGCGGTGGTCGCGGCCGCGACCTGCGTGCCGGAGACCTCGGCCAGCAGGTATTCCGCGAGCGCCTCCGGGGTGGGATAGTCGAAGATCAGGGTCGCGGGCAGGCGCAACCCGGTGGTGTCGTTCAGCCGGTTGCGCAACTCCAGCGCCGACAACGAATCGAGCCCCAGCTCACTGAACGCCTGCTGCCTGCCCACCGCCGCCGGCGACGCGTGCCCCAACGCGGTCGCTATCTCCGCCAGCACCATCTCCAGCACAACGTCCTGGCGCTCAACCTCGGACATGCCGGCCAAACGACGCGCCAACGACGAGGACGCCGCTCGCACTGCCGCCGGGCGCGCGCGGACACGCACCAAATCGCTGAACAGACGCGGCATCGCCCCAACCTCAGCCTGAGCACGCAAGGCGGCCGTATCAACGCGCACGGCAAGCGCCACCGCCCGCCGGCCGGCACCCACTGCCGCGTCAAACAGCTCGAGGCCTTCACGCTCAGACAAGGCGCCGATCCCTGAGCGCGACATCCGCGCGAGATCGGCCTCGCCCAGGTCGCCACCCATGCCCTCCGCGCGCGCCCACAATCCCCACGCCAGCGAATTGCCGGCCAGACCCCGCATCCGCCGATGGCAAGCAAGCGCATCCAAGAACGCGTTCGCGGCGGCGTAGTTGCCCTGGCCCGCACTGCCAAACGTAGCCGTTGCCGAGGAGAACAACACGAACATCGACAGATCCAGATGCTCGGTCAACTCGTGCAAATGCCACGCCCCGTCGAGCTTGGGCGCAAACACATGATCGACACGCTCCTCCGTCAACGACTCAACCACCCCATCGTCAAGCACCCCGGCCGCATGCACCACACCGCAAAGCCCACCCTCCACCCCGGCTAGCAACCGCTCGAGCTGCTCCCGATCTCCCACATCGCATCCCTCGATCCGCACCCGCGCACCCAACCCGACCAGCTCCGCCACCAGCTCCGCCGCGCCGTCGGCCTCACGCCCCCGCCGACTCACCAACAGCAAGTCGCGGACGCCGCGCTCCACCACCAAATGTTTCGCCACCAGGGCGCCCAGGTCGCCTGTACCACCTGTAACCAATACGGTCCCGTCCAAGCTCGGCTCAGGCGCCTCACCCGCAGCACCCGACCGCGCAAGCCTCGGCGCCAGCACCCGCCCACCCCGGATCGCCAACTGCGGCTCATCGCCGCCCACCGCCCCGCTCAACGCCGCCCACGACGCCTCCTCGCCATCCACATCCACCAATGCAAAACGACCCGGATGCTCCAGCTGCGCGCAACGCACCAAACCCCACACCGGCGCCTGCGTCAAACCTGACACACCACCATCCTCATCGCCGCCGGCCGCGATCGCGCCCTCAGTCACCAACACCAGCCGCGAACCCGCAAACCGCTCATCGCCAACCCACGCCTGCGCCAAACCCAACACATCCCGAACAACCCCGCGCGCCGACTTCACAACATCATCATCGCCCCCACCCAACCGCGCACAATCCACACACACCGCACCGGGCGCAACCCCACCGCCATCCACCAGTGCCTCCAACTCCCCCAAACCGCCAAACACCGGCACACCATCTGTTGCGTCCTGCGCGACACCGCCGCCGTCCACCTCCACCCAGTCGACGCCAAACAACGACGTCAAGCCACCACCGGCGCTCACAAGCTGCTCGCGCGACACCGGCCGCACAGCCAACGAGCCCAACCCCACCACCAAGCCACCGTCGCCGTCGATCCCCACCAGCGACATACCGCCCCCGGCCCGCGCCAAACGCACGCGAAGGGCAGTGGCTCCCGTGTCGTAAATCCTCGCGCCCGAGAACGAGAACGGCAGATGCACCCGCTCGTCCTCGGCCTTCAGTCCCACGCCACTCGTGGTGAGACCCACGATGATCGCCTGCACGGCGGCGTCGAACAGCGCCGGGTGCATCCGGTAGTCGGCCGCGTGGGGGTGCTCCCGATCGAGGAGCGACAACTCCGCGTAAAGCTCCTCACCGCGGCGCCACGCGGCGCTCACTCCGAGAAAGGTCGGCCCGTAGCTCAAGCCTGTTTCCGCTATGTGGGTGTAGAAGTCGCCGATGTCGATCGGCTGGGCACCCTCCGGGGGCCAGCTCTCGCCGGCCAGCAGCGCGGCCCGGCGCTCGTCCTCGGCCGCCACCCGGTCTGCCGCCTCGCCGGCGGCCAGCACCCCGCTGGCGTGACGCGTCCACGCCGCCTGAGACCCCTCGTCCGCACCGGCCAGCGCCCGTGAGTAAATCTTCACCTCGCGGCGACCGGTTTCGTCAGGCTCACCGAGAGCAACCTGCACCTGCACGCCGCCCTGCTCGCCCAACACCAGCGGCGACTCCATCACGAGCTCCTCCAGCAACCCGCAACCAAGCTCGCCACCCGCATACAACGCAAGCTCCACAAACGCCACACCCGGCACAACACACGCGCCCAACACCACATGATCCGCCAGCCACGCCGGCTCACGCCGCGAGAGCCGGCCCGTAAACAGGCACCCCCCGCCATCCGCCAGCGCGACCTCCGCGCTCAACAGCGGATGCTCAGCCACATCCAGGCCGGCCGATGTCACACCGCCGGCGCCCCCACCGCTCCACGCAAGCCAGTAACGCTCGCGCTGAAACGCATAGGTCGGCAGCGACACCAGCCGCGCGCCGGCTCCCTCGAAAGCCCTCGCCCAACCCACGCCCACGCCGCGCACCCACACCTCAGCCAACGCGCTCAACAGACACCTCGCCTCTGGGCGCTCGCCGCGCAGCACCGGCACCGCCACAACCGACTCATCCTCCCCCAAAGACTCCCGGGTCATCGCACTGAGCACCCCGTCCGGGCCCAACTCCAGGAAACTCCCGACCCCCTGCCCCCCCAGCCAGCGCACCCCGTCGCAGAACCGCACTGGCTCACGCACATGCCCGACCCAATACTCCGCCGAGCAAATTGCCTCAGCCGATACCAACTCACCCGTCACGTTCGACACGATCGGAATGCGCGGGTCAGAAAACGACAAGCTTCGCGCGACCTCGGCGAACTCGTCGAGCATGCCGTCCATCAGGTGCGAGTGAAACGCATGACTCACCCGCAAACGCTTCGTCTTCACACCCCGTGCCCGCCACACCTCCTCAACCTCGAGCACCGCGTCCTCTTCACCAGATATCACCACCGACGCCGGCCCATTCACCGCCGCCAACGTCACGCTGCCCGCGAACTCCTCCAGAGTCCCAAGCACATCCTCCTCCGACGCCCGCACCGACACCATCGCCCCGCCCCCGGGCAACTCACCCATCAACTTCCCACGCGCCGCCACCAATCGACACGCATCCGCCAACGACAACACCCCCGCCACGTGCGCGGCGGCCAGCTCCCCGACCGAGTGCCCAATCAGAAAGTCGGGGCGCACTCCCCACTCCTCCAGCAGCCGATACAGCGCAACCTCCAACGCAAACAATCCCGGCTGCGCGTAGGTTGTCCGGTCCAGCGCCGTGAAGCCGGAACCGTTCGCGTCACTGCCACCGTTCGCGTCCCCGCCGCCGTTCGCCGGCGCATTCATCCCTCCCGCGAACACAAGCTCGCTCAGCGAGCACCCCAATCGCTCATCCAGCTGAGCACACACTTCGTCGAACGCGGCACGGAACACCGGAAACGCCTCGTAGCACTCGCGCCCCATACCCACCCGCTGGGCGCCCTGGCCGGTGAAGAGGAACGCCACCTTCTCGGCGCCGTCCCGATCGCCGGGACCGCGCAGCACGCCCGGCGGCACCTCGCCCCGTGCCAGCGCTCCCAGGCCCGCCAGCAACTCGTCCCGGCTATCGCCCAGCACGACGGCGCGATGCGCGAAGAGCGAGCGGTCGGTCAGCGAGCGTCCGACGTCGAGCAGCCCCAGCGCCGCGTCGCCCTCGACATGCTCCAGCAGGCGCGCGGCCTGCCCACGCAGCGCCGCCTGGTTCTTGGCCGCGAGCACCCACGGCACCGGGCCGCCCGCGACACTGTCCACGCCCGCGAGAGCGCCGCCGTCCGCGAGGCCCGCGGCCTGCCGGGGTCCGCGCGGTCCCGGGCCGTTGACGCGCGACGCGCGATCTGCCTCCGGAGCAGCCTCCTCCACCAGCACATGGGCGTTGGTGCCGCTGATGCCGAACGACGACACTCCCGCACGACGTGGCTCCTCGCCCGCCGGCCAAGGCCTCTCCTCGTCGAGCAGCGCAACCGCGCCGGCGTCCCACTCCACGTTGGCGGATGGCGCATCCACATGGAGAGTCCTCGGCAACACGCCGTTGCGCAACGCCATCACCATCTTGATCACACCCGCCACGCCCGCGGCAGCCGAGGAGTGACCGATGTTGGACTTGATCGACCCCAGCCACAGCGGCCGACTCGCGGGCCGCCCCTGGCCGTAGGTGGCGATCAACGCCTGCGCCTCGATCGGATCCCCCAGAGTCGTGCCAGTGCCATGACCCTCCACCGCATCGACCTGACCGGGCGAGAGCCCGGCATTCGCCAGCGCCTGGAGGATCACGCGCTGCTGGGAGGGACCGTTGGGCGCGGTCAGCCCGTTCGACGCCCCATCCTGGTTTACGGCGCTGCCGCGCACCACTGCCAGCACGCGATGGCCGTTGCGCTCAGCATCCGACAGCCGCTCCAGCAGCAGCATCCCCATACCCTCCGAGAAGCCGGTGCCGTCCGCCGCGCTCGCATACGACTTGCACCGCCCATCCGGCGCGAGGCCGCGCTGACGGCTGAACTCGACGAACAGCCCCGGGGTCGCCAGCACGGTCACGCCTCCCGCCAACGCGAGAGAGCACTCGCCTCCCCGCAACGCCTGACACGCCAGGTGCACCGCCACCAGCGACGATGAGCAAGCCGTATCGACCGACACCGCGGGACCCTCGAGGCCAAAGGTGAACGCCACCCGGCCGGACGCCACGCTGTCGGTGCCGCCCGTCAGGCGGAACCCTTCCAGCTCTGCCGGGGCGGGCCCGGAGATGCCAGCCCCGTAGTTGGCCGAGATGATTCCGGCGAACACGCCGGTGCGGCTGCCCCGCAGCGACACGGGGTCGATCCCGCCATCTTCGAGCGCCTCCCAAGCTCCTTCCAGAAGCAGCCGCTGCTGCGGATCCATCGCCAGCGCCTCGCGGGAGCCGATCCCGAAGAATCGCGCGTCAAACCCAGCGGCGTCGTGGAGAAACCCCCCCTGCCGCGTGTACGTCGTGCCCGGGTGATCGGGGTCGGGATCGTAGAGCGCCTCGAGATCCCAGCCACGGTCGGCGGGGAACGAGGAGGTCGCATCCACACCCTGCGCAACCAGCCGCCAGAGATCTCCGGGCGAGCCCACCCCACCCGGATATCTGCAGCTCATGCCCACGATCGCAATCGGCTCACGCGCCTGGTGTTCCACCTCGCGCAGGCGCTCGTGAGCGTCTTGGAGATCGAGGGTCGCCCGCTTCAAGTAACCGCGCAACCGCTCACTGTCACTCATCGTCGGGCCCTCCCTCAGATCGACTCACGAGGCGCGTCTCGCGCGACGTATATGCTTTTTCGTCCAGATACCGGAAGAGTTCATCGTCGGTGGCCGTGTGGATCTCATCGCCGGCAGCCGCAACCCCGTCATCCCGCCCGAGCCGCCGCACACCGGCCAGAAGCGACTCCAACCTGCCTTCGATCCTGGCCCGCTCGCCCCCATCGGACGCGATCGACGGGAGCACCTGCTCCAGCCGATCGAGCTCGGCGTCTCCCGGCACCACCGTTTGCTCCGTCGCAACCTCGCTCAGCACGTGCCGCGCCACCGCGCCAACCGTCGGATAGTCGAATACCAGGGTGGTGGGCAGCTGCAGCTGGGTTGCGCTGTTGAGGCGATTGCGCAGCTCGACAGCGGTGAGTGAGTCGAAGCCGAGCTCTTTGAAGGTGAGCTGATCGTCGATCGTCTCTGCGGTGGAATGTCCCAGGACGGCGGCCACCTGGGCGTTGACCAGCTCGAATACCGTGTTTTCGCGCTGGTCCTCGGGTATGGCCGCAAGGCGTCGGGTGAGGGATACCTCGGTGCGCTCGTCCGCCTGGCGAGGTGTGGATATGCTCACCAGCTCGCTGAACAGCGCTGGAAGCGTGCCGGCCCGTGCCTGTGCACGCAGCGCACGCAGGTCGAGCGGCAATGGCAGCGTGAGCGGCTCGCCCACCTGGAGCGCCGCGTCGAACAGCTCGAGGCCGTGCTCTCGGGTGATCATCCGCACGCCTGCGCGCGCCATGCGCGAGATGTCTGTTTCGCTCATACCCTGCGCCATGCCGCCGACGGCCGGGTCCCACAGGCCCCACGCAAGCGATATCGCCGGTAGCCCCCGGGCATCGCGATAGACGGCGAGCGCGTCCAGAAGCGAATTGGCGGCAGCGTAATTGCCCTGGCCCGGGCTACCCAGCACACCTGCCGCCGAAGAGAACAATATGAACGCCCGCAGGTCTTGGTGTTGGGTGAGCTCGTGCAGGTGCCATGCCGCGTCGGCCTTGGCAGCCATCACCTCTTGGATGCTCCGGGCGCTCAGCGAGCCGATCACGGCGTCGTCGAGCACGCCCGCGGCGTGCAGTACCGCTCGCAACGGATGCTCGGGCTCAATCGACTCCAGCAGCGCGCGCACGCTTTCACGCTCAGACACGTCGCACGCCGCGATCCTCACATCCGCTCCCAGCGCCTCGAGCTCGCCGCGCAGCTGAGCCGCGCCCTCGGCGTCCTCGCCGCGACGGCTGGCGAGCAGGAGGTGCCGCACACCGTGTCGGGCCACCAGATGGCGCGCGAGCAACGCTCCCAAGCCGCCGGTGCCACCGGTGATCAACACCGTGCCCTGCGGGTCGATCGCGCTCTGCGGCAGCATCAGCACGTTCTTGCCCACATGGCGCGCCTGGCTCATGAAGCGAAACGCCTCCGGCGCACGGCGGATATCCCATGCCCTGACCGGGACCGGCCGCAGCGCCCCCGTCTGGAACAGCGCGAGCAGCTCCCCGAGCATCTCACCGAGCCGCTCGGTTCCCGCCTCGCTCAGATCGAACGCCCGGTACGCCACTCCCGGGTGCGCCGCGGCGACCTCGCCCGGCGCGCGCACATCCGTCTTGCCCATCTCAACAAACCGGCCACTCTCGTTCAACAATTCGAGCGACCCATCGACAAACTCGCCCGCGAGCGAGTTCAGCACCACGTCGACCCCGCGCCCGCCGGTCGCCGCGCGAAAGCGCTTCACGAACTCGAGCGAACGCGAGGAGGCGATATGGGCGTCATCCAACCCCAGCGATTGCAACGCCCCCCACTTCGACGGGCTCGCCGTGGCGAACACCTCAGCGCCCAAATGCCGCGCCAGCTGGATGGCGGCCATGCCCACCCCACCGGCCCCCGCGTGCACCAACACCCGCTCACCCGGCCGCAACCCGGCCAGATCGACCAGCCCATAGAAGGCTGTGAGGAACACCGTGGGGATCGAGGCTGCCCGCGCAAACGACCATCCGTCGGGCACTTTCGCCACCAGACGACTGTCCACGACAGCCACCGAGCCAAACCCCGGGCACAGCCCCATCACCCGCTCGCCAACCGTCAAGCCCTCCACGCCAGGGCCAACCTCCAGCACCACCCCGGCACCCTCACCTCCCATGACGGCCTCGCCCGGATACATCCCCAACGCGATCAACACGTCGCGGAAGTTCAATCCCAGCGCGCGCACACCGATACGCACCTCACCCCTGGCCAGCGCGCCGCCCGACGCGGAATGCGACGCGCCGGCAGGCACGGATACCGGCACGAGCTCCAGCCCCTCGAATGTGCCGCCATCGCCGACCTCCAAACGCCACCCCTCGTCGGCTTGCGGCACCGTCAAGCCATCCCCCGCGCCGGCCCGTGCCAGACGCGGCACCGACACGCTTCCGCCGCGCACCAGCACCTGCGGCTCGCCGCGCTCCAACGCATCCCCCAACACACCCCAGGAGGACTCATCGCCGTCGATATCGACCAGCGCAAATCGCCCGGGATGCTCCGCCTGCGCCGAGCGCACCAAGCCCACCACGCCGCCACCATCGAGCTTGGCGGCACCGGCACCCGCATATTCACCCGCATCAGCGGCGCCACCGCCGACATCGGGGCGCTCGCATGTCACCAGCACCAGGCGAGAGCTCGCAAAACGCCGATCTGCGAGCCACGCCTGCAGCGCCGTCAACGCCGATTCGACGCTTCGCCGCGCCGCGAGCGGCATGTCGAGGTCGCCGCGATCGTCGATGCCGGCCGCGGGCGCCGCCGGCCCGGCCATCTGCTCGGGGCCGCCATCCCACAGCACCATCCCGGGAATCTCGCGATCGCCGTTCAGCGCCTCCCCCAGGGCGGCGACGCCGCTGAAGACCTCAACCTTCGTCCCGGCTCTCTCCAGCGATCCCACCAGCAACGAGTCCCTGCGTCCCACCACCGCAACGGCGTCCTCGCGCACGGCGGCGGCGGGTCGGCTTGCGGCTGCGGCCGGCAGCTCTCTCCACACGAGCGTCAGCAGCGCGTCGTGAGGCTGAGTGCGAGCGGCGACGTCCAACTGGGCCGTCGACACCTCGCGCGTCACCAGCGACCCGATCGAGGCCACCAGTCCGCCGTCGCCGTCGGCGGCGAGCAGCGACAGCTCCCCACCGTCGTCGGCGAGCGACAGGGATACGCGCAGCGAGGAGGCCTCCCGAGCGTGAAGCTCCACCCCGTTGAACGAGAACGGCAGACGCGCCGAGCCATCGCCGGGCGCCCCGTTGCAGCCGTTGCCGTCATTCGCCAAGACGCTCAAGCCGACGTGCAACGCGGCATCCAGCAGCGCCGGGTGCACGCCGAAATCCCCCGCCTGCCGACCCTCGCCTTCCGCTCCCGAAACGCAGGCAATCTCCGCGAACAGCTCATCGCCGTGCCGCCACGCGGCTCGCAGACCCTGAAAGGCGGGGCCGTATTCGAATCCACGCGCAGCCAACGCATCGTAAAGACCGTCGAGCTCGATCGCCTGCGCATCGCGCGGGGGCCAGACGTCGCTCTGCAACAACTTCGCCCGCTCCCGCATGGCCGTCGCCCGACCGTTCAACACGGTGCCCGCCGCAGCCAGCACGCCGCTGGCGTGACGCGTCCACCCCTCCCCCCCCTCGCCGCGCCAACCGTCGTCGCCAACCGGACTTCCCGGGCGGGAATAGATGGCGACGGGTCGCTCCCGTGGCTTCTCGCCGATGCCCACCACCACCTGCAGCAGGATCTCCTCGTCTGCGCAGAGCACCAGCGGCGCCTCCAACGTCAGCTCCCGCACGGCGCCGCACCCGACACACCCGCCGGCGCACAACGCCAACTCGAGGAACGCCGTGCCGGGGAGCAGCACACGGCCGAGCACCGCGTGATCGCAAAGCCACGGATGACTCGCGGTGGAGACACGCCCGCTGAACAGCCACCTGTCTCCATCGGCCGACCCCACCATCGCGCCCAGCAAGGGGTGCCCAACCACCGCCTGTCCGACACCGACGAGACCGTCTCCGGCCGCCGCTCTGGCGGGTAGCCAGTAGCGTTCGCGCTGGAAGGCATACGTCGGCAGCGCGACGCGCTTTGCGCCGGAGCCATTGAAGAGCGCGGCCCAGTCGACGGTCGTGCCGTTGACCCACAGCTTGGCCAACGCCGTCAGCGATGCGTGAGCTTCGGGTCGCTCGCCGCGCAGAAGCGAGACCGCGACGACCGCGTCGGCGCCACGCCCCTCGGCAGGGCCGGTCCCCCGCGCGGACGGGTCGGCGTCATGCGCTTCGCCGGGCCGCTCGCTCAGGCAGTCGTCCACAATCGCGCTGAGCACTCCGTCGGGGCCCAGCTCCAGGAAGCTGCTCACCCCCTGTGCTCGCAGCCACCGCACGCCGTCCATGAAGCGCACGGGCCGGCGCACGTGCTCCACCCAGTAGCCGGGCGAGCAGATGCGCTCATCCGCGACCGGCGCGCCGGTGAGGTTCGACACGATCGGCAGCCGCGGCGCGGCAAACGAAAGCCCGGACGCGACCTCCGCGAACTCCTCGAGCATCGCATCCATCCGCGGCGAGTGAAACGCATGGGACACGCGCAGACGCTTGGTCTTGATCCCGCGCTCGCCCCACACGCTCGCCACGTCCAGCACGGCGTCCTGATCGCCGGAAATCACCACCGAGCGAGGACCGTTCACGGCCGCCAGCGACACGCGACCCTCCAACCCCTCCAGCGAGCCCGCCACCTCCCGCTCAGAGGACCCGATCGCGACCATCGCGCCGCCTTCGGGCAACGCCCCCATCAACCGCCCGCGTGCGGCCACCAGCGCGCACGCGTCCTGCAACGTAAACACACCCGCCACATGCGCAGCCGCCAGCTCGCCAATCGAATGCCCCATCAGGAAATCGGGGCTCACGCCCCAGCTCTCCAGTAGCGCGAACAAAGCGACCTCCAACGCAAACAACCCCGCCTGCGCGAACAACGTCCGATCCAACAACCCCTCGCCACGGCCGCCGCCATCCTCATCCCCGCCCGTGAACATCACCTCGAGCAGCGGACGTCCCAAGCGAGTGTCAAACCCCGCGCACACCTCGTCCAGCGCACCCCTGAACACCTCAAACGCCCCGTACAACTCCTCACCCATATCCGCGCGCTGGGCGCCCTGGCCGGTGAACACAAACGCCAGGCCGCCATCGACACCAGATGCCACGCCCCGCGCCACGCCATGGCCAAAAGCCCCACTCGCCAGCAGATCCAAACCGCCCAGCAACTCCCCGGCATCGGCACCCAGCACCACCGCACGATGCTCGAGCAGCGCGCGTTTCACCAGCGAGCCGCCGACGTCGACCACGTCCAGTCCCCGCGCGCCAACCAGCTCCTTCAGACGCCCAGCCTGATCGAGCAGCGCAGCCTCGCCCCGACCCGACAACACCCACGGCACCACCCCGCCGGCCACACAACCACCACCATCGGCCGTGGGCGCACCGGCATCGGTGGGTGGCGCCTCCTCGAGCACCACGTGCACGTTGGTGCCGCTGACGCCGAACGAGGACACGCCCGCCCGCCGTGGTTGGCCGTTGGGCTGCCAGGGCACTTCCTGTGTCAGCAGGGCGACGTTGCCGGTCGACCAGTCGACCTTTGTGGTGCGTTGGTCTATGTGCAGCGTCTTGGGCAGCGCGCCGTGGCGCATCGCCATCACCATCTTGATCACGCCGGCGACGCCGGCGGCGGCTCCGGTGTGCCCGATGTTCGACTTGATCGACCCCAGCCACAGGGGGCGGTCGCGGTCGCGACTGTAGGCGACCAGCAGCGCCTGCGCCTCGATCGGGTCGCCGAGGGTCGTGCCGGTGCCGTGCGCCTCCACGGCGTCCACCTGCGCCGGCGTGAGCTTGGCGTTGGCCAGCGCCTGTGCGATCACGCGCTGCTGGGAGGGACCGTTCGGAGCCGACAGGCCGTTGCTCGCGCCATCCTGGTTGACGGCGCTGCCCCGCACCACTCCCAATATCTGGTGACCGTGGCGGCGGGCATCGGACAGGCGCTCCAACAGCAGCATCCCCCCGCCCTCACCCCAGCCCACCCCATCCGCGGCGTCGGCAAACGACTTGCACCGCCCGTCCCGCGCAAGACCGCGCTGCACGCTGAACTGCGCAAACAACCCCGGCGTAACCAGCACCGTCACGCCGCCCGCCAACGCCAGCGAGCACTCCCCCGCCCGCAGCGCCCCACACGCAAGATGCAGCGCCATCGACCCTGACGAGCATGCGGTATCCACCGACACCGCCGGGCCCTCAAAGCCAAACGCATACGCCACACGGCCCGACACCACACTCCCAGTCGTTCCGGTCAGCCAGTAGCCCGCGAGACTCTCAAGACCCTCCTGCGCAGACCACAAACGTGCACCGAAATCCCCCGGGGAGTGTCCGGCGAATACGCCGGTGCGGCTGCCGCGCTGGGTGGCCGGGTCGATCCCGGCGTCTTCAAATGCCTCCCATGACACTTCCAGCAGCAGTCGCTGCGCGGGGTCCATCGCGAGCGCCTCGCGCGGACTGATGCCAAAGAACGCCGCGTCGAAATCTCCAACGTCGTAGATGAACCCGCCCTCGCGCGCGTAACAGGTCCCCGGACGGCCGGGTTCGGGATGGTAAAGACGCTCCAAGTCCCAGTCGCGGTCATTCGGGAACGGCGAGATCGCATCGGTACCGGACGCCACCAACTCCCACAAATCCTCAGGAGAACGCACCCCACCGGGAAACCGGCATCCGATCCCGACGATCGCGATCGGCTCATCGCTGCCCACCACCGAAACGGTCGCGGTCGCAGTCGCGATCTGCGAGTCGGAAACCTCACCCAGCAGGTACCCGGCGAGCAGCTCCGGGTTGGGATAGTCAAACACCAAAGTCGCAGGCAGCCGCAGCCCGGTGACCTCGTTCAACCGGTTGCGCAACTCCAGTGCCGCCAGCGAATCAAGCCCCAACTCGCTGAACGCCTGCCGTCTGCCAATCGCCGCCGACGACGCATGCCCCAACGCCCTCGCGATCTCCGCCAGCACGATCTCCAGCACAACGCCCTGCCGCTCATCCTCACCCACCCCAGCCAAGCGCCGCGCCAACGACGAAGACTCCGCCCGCTCACGCCGCGGCTGCGCCCGCACACGCACCAAGCCGCTGAACAAACGCGGCAACACCCCACCCTCCGCCTGCGCGCGCAACCCCGCCATATCAAGCCGCACCGCCAGCGCCACCGCCCCACCACCAGCGCCCGCCGCCGCGTCAAACAACTCAAGACCTTCCCGCTCCGACAGGGCCCGGACCCCCCCGCGCTCCATCCGCGCACGATCGGCTGCACCCAGCCCACCACCCATCCCCTCCGCACGCGCCCACAACCCCCACGCCACCGACGTCGCCACCAGGCCCCGCGCCCGCCGATAACACGCCAACCCATCCAAAAACGCGTTCGCCGCCGCATAGTTGCCCTGCCCCGCGCTGCCGAATGTCCCCGTCGCCGACGAAAACAACACAAACATCGAGAGATCCAGATGCTCAGTCAACTCGTGCAAATACCACGCCCCGTCCACCTTCGGCGCGAACACACGATCGACGCGCTCACCCGACAGCCCCTCGATCACACCATCGTCAAGCACCCCCGCCGCGTGCACCACCCCACACAGCGCCCCGTCCAGTGCGCCGATCAACCCCTCGAGCTGCCCCCGGTCACCGACATCACACGCCTCAATCCGCACCCTCGCGCCCAACCCCACCAGCTCCGCCTCGAGCTCACCCACACCCGCAGCCTCACGCCCCCGCCGACTCACCAACAGCAAGTCCCGCACCCCACGCTCCACCAGGTGCCGCGCCACCACGCCACCCAAACCACCCGTACCACCGGTCACCAACACCGTCCCGCCCAAACCGCCCACGCCCTCAACCCCGCCAGCGTCGGCGCCCGCGCTCAAAGCGTCCGACCGCACCAGCCGCGGCGCCAACACCCGCCCGCTCCGAACCGCCAACTGCCACTCATCGCCGTCCACCACCCCAGCCAACGCCGCCCAAGACGCCTCCTCGCCATCGACATCCACCAACACCAACCGACCCGGATGCTCCAACTGCGCAGATCGCACCAAACCCCACACCGGCGACTGCACCAGGCCCGACACACCATCAACAGCAGCAGCCCCACCAACAACAACCGCACCCTCTGTCACCAACACCAACCGCGCCCCCGCAAACCGCTCATCGCCAACCCACGCCCGCACCAACTTCAACACGCCACCCACCACGCCACGCACCGATCCGACAACGTCGCCATCGCCTGCGCCACCCAACCGCGTGCAATCCACGAACACCGCCCCGGGCACCACACCGCGGCCGTCAACCAACCCCTCCAACTCCTCCAGGCCACCAAGCACCTCAACGCCAGCCCCCACACCCTCCTCAATGCGCCCGCCGCCGGGCACCTCAACCCAATCCACACCAAACAACGACGCCCCACCACCCACACCCACAAGCTGCTCACGCGCGACCGGCCGCATCGCCAAGCTCCCCAGCCCGACCACCAACCCGCCATCGGCACCCACCCCCACCACCGACACACCACCGCCGGCCCGCACCAACCGCACACGCACCGTTGACGCGCCGGCCCGGTACAACCTGGCATTGCCGAAGGAGAAAGGCAGCCGCAGGCCGTCGGCGTCGCCGTCGGAGCGCTCACGGGACATGTCCCTCCACAATGAGCCCTGCAGCACCGCGTCGAACAGCGCCGGATGCAGGCCAAACCGGCTCGCCGGTGCGTGCTCCGCCCCCGGCAACGACACCTCGGTAAACAGCTCCTCGCTCCGGCGCCACACGCTGCCCACGCCGAAGAACGCGGGACCGTAATCGAAGCCCAGCCCCGCCACATGGTTGTAGAAGTCGTCGATCTCGATCGGCTGGGCGCCCTCCGGGGGCCAGCTCCCGGCAGCCAGCAGCGCCGCCTGGCGCTCGTCCTCGGCGGCGGCCCGATCCATCGCCTCGCCCGCAACCAGCACACCGCTCGCGTGACGCGTCCACGAACGCTGAGCCCCATCGCCAGAGTCACCCACCACCCGGGAATAAATCCCCAGCTCCCGACGACCACCCTCATCGGGCTCGCCGAGAGCGACCTGCAACTGCACATCACCACGCTCCTCCAACACCAACGGCGACTCGATCACAAGCTCTTCCAGCAACTCGCATCCAAGCTCGCCTCCGGCAAACAGCGCAAGCTCCATGAACACCACACCCGGCACCACACACGCACCCAACACCACATGATCCGCGAGCCACCCCGGATCGTCCTGCGACAACCGACCCGTAAACAGGCAGCCCCCGCCATCAGCCAGCGCAACCTCCGCACCCAGCAGCGGATGACCCGCGGCCCCCAGGCCAACCGACGCCACATTCCCACCACCAGCCTCAAACGGCATCCAGTAACGCTCACGCTGAAACGCATAAGTCGGCAACGCAACCCGCCGCGCACCCGACCCCGCAAGCGCCGCCGCCCAATCCACACCCACACCACGCACCCACACTTCAGCCAACGCACCCAACAAGCACGCCGCCTCAGAACGATCCCCACGCAACACGGGCAACGCCACAACCGGCCCCTCGCCCACCTCTCGCGCCAAGCACTCCCCCACCATCGCACTGAGCACCCCATCCGGCCCCAACTCCAAGAACCTCCCCACGCCCCGCTCCCCCAACCAGCGCACCCCATCAAAAAACCGCACCGGCTCACGCACATGCGCAACCCAATACTCCGGCGAGCACACCTCCTCAGCCGACACCAACTCACCCGTCACATTCGACACAATCGGAATCCGCGGCTCACCAAACGACAAACTCCCGGCAACCTCCGCGAACCCCTCCAACATCCCATCCATACGATGCGAGTGAAACGCGTGTGAAACCCGCAAACGCTTGGTCTTCACACCCCGCCCCCGCCACACCCCCTCAACCTCGAGCACCACATCCTCATCACCCGACACCACCACCGACACCGGCCCATTCACCGCCGCCAAACACACACCCTCCAACCCTTCCAAACTGGCAAGCACATCCCCCTCCGACGCCTGCACCGACACCATCGCCCCGCCCACGGGCAACCCACCCATCAGCCTCCCACGAGCCGCCACCAACCGACACGCATCCCCCAACGAAAACACCCCGGCCACGCACGCCGCCGCCAACTCCCCGACAGAATGCCCGACCAAATACTCCGGGCGCACGCCCCACGCCTCCACCAGCCGAAACAACGCCACCTCCAACGCAAACAACCCCGGCTGCGCCCAAGCGGTCCCATCCAACAACGCCGCGCCGGCACCACCTCCCCCACCGGACACATCGGCCCCACCCTCGAACACGACCTCACGCAGCGACACCCCCAACGCCTCGTCAAGATGAGCACACGCCTCGTCGAACGCAGCCCGAAACACCGGAAATGCCCGATAGCACTCCCGACCCATACCCACCCGCTGCGCACCCTGACCCGTAAACAAAAACGCCAGCTTCTCCGCGCCGGCGCGCTCGCCGGCGCCGCGTAGCACTCCCGCCGCCGCTTCGCCGTTTACCAGCGCCCGCAGTCCCGCCAGCAGCTCGCCCCGGCTGTCGCCCAGCACCACGGCGCGGTCGGCCAGCGCCGGGCGCTTGGCGAGCGAGAACGCCACATCCCTCACCGCCAGCTGCGCGTCCTGCGCCAAGAACCCCTCCAGCCGCCCGGCCTGCGCGCCCAGGGCGTCGGCGCCACGCGCGGAGAGCACCCAGGGAATCGGACCGGCCACCGCCGCCCCCGCCGTCGAGGTCTCCTGCGAGGACGGGGAGACCTGCGCCGACGGCGACTGCGGGAGGGGCGCTTCCTCGATGATCGCGTGCGCATTGGTGCCGCTAATCCCGAACGACGACACCCCGGCCCGGCGCGGGGCGCCGTTGCGCGACCACGGCTGCGATTCGGTGAGCAGCGCAACCTGCCCTGCGGACCAATCGACGTTGCGCGACGGCCGATCGACGTGCAGCGTTCGCGGCAACACGCCGTGGCGCAGCGCAAGCACCATCTTGATGACGCCCGACACGCCGGCCGCGGCGACGGAGTGCCCGATGTTGGACTTGATCGACCCCAGCCACAGGGGACGCTCGGGCGCGCGTTCGCGCCCGTAGGTGGCCAGCAGCGCGCCCGCCTCGATCGGATCGCCGAGCGTCGTGCCGGTGCCGTGCGCCTCGACCGCGTCGATCTCGTTCGCCGACAGGCCCGCCCGCGCGAGAGCGTGCTCGATGACACGCTGCTGGGAGGGCCCATTGGGCGCCGTCAGCCCATTGCTCGCGCCGTCCTGGTTGACCGCGCTGCCGCGCACGAGCGCCAAGACCTCGTGCCCATGCCGGCGGGCGTCCGACAGGCGCTCCAGCACCACCACGCCCACACCCTCGCTCCAACCGACGCCGTCGGCCGCATCGGCAAAGGACTTGCAGCGCCCGTCTGCGGCGAGGCCGCGCTGCGCGCTGAACTGCACGAACAGCCCCGGAGTGTCGAGCACCGTCACCCCGCCGGCGAGGGCGAGCGAGCATTCGCGGTTGCGCAGCGCCTGGCTTGCCAGGTGCAGCGACACCAGCGAGGAGGAGCAGGCGGTGTCGACCGAGACCGATGGCCCCTCTACTCCCAGCACGTATGAGATGCGGCCGGAGACCATGCTGCCGGCGCTGCCGGTCAACCAGTAGCCGGCGAGGCTCTCCCGCCCCCGCGGTGCCGCCCACAGGCCGGCGCCGAAGTCCAGGGCGCTGACGCCGGCGAAGATGCCGGTCTGCGTGCCGCGCAGCGCGAGCGGGTCGATCCCGGCGCCTTCGAGCGCCTCCCAGCAGGCTTCCAGCAGCAGCCGTTGGTGAGGGTCCATCGCCAACGCCTCGCGCGGACTGATCGCGAAGAAGTCGGCGTCAAACCCCCACGCGTCCTCGAGGAAGCCGCCCTCGCGCGCCGAGCATGTGCCCGCCGCCTCGGGATCGGGGCTGTGGAGGGTATCCAGGCTCCAACCGCGATCGGCGGGAAACGGTGATATCGCGTCGGCGCCGCTCTCCAGCAGCCTCCACAGATCCGCGGGGGAATGCACACCACCAGGGAGCCGGCAGCTCATTCCCACCACCGCGATCGGGTCATCGAGGGCAGGCGCCGAGGCGGGCGCCGACGTGCGGCCGCTCGCGCCCGCGTCCGCGCGAACGCCGCCGATCTCGCCCACCAAAAAGTCGGCGAGGGCTTGCGGAGTGGGATGATCGAACACGAGCGTCGTCGGCAGGCCCAGCCCGCTCCCGGCCGCGAGGCGGTTGCGCAGCTCCACCGCCATCAGCGAGTCGAAGCCCATCTCCTGAAGCGGACGATCGCTCGCTATCGCCGCGGGCGAGGAGTGCCCCAGCGCGCGTGCGACCTCCGCGCGCACCGCGTCCAGCATCGCGTTCTCGCGCTCGCCGGCCGGCAGCGCCATGAGCTCCACAAGCGAGTCCCCGCCGCTGCTCGGCACCCGCCTCCCGGGGCCGAGCAGGCCGCGCAGCATGGGGGACGCCGAGCCGTCGCGCACCCGCGCACGCAGTGCGCCCGTGTCCAGGCGCATCGGCAAAACCATGGCCGTGTCGAGCACCAGCGCGCGGTCGAGCAGCTCCAGGCCCTCCTCCGCGGACAGCGCGATCATGCCCGAACGCGCCATCCGCGCGATGTCGGTGTCGCTCAAGCCCGCCCCCATTCCCCCCGGCTGGCTCCACAGCCCCCACGCCAGCGATACCCCCGGCAGGCCTCGCGCGCGGCGGTGGGCCGCCAGCGCGTCCAGGAAGGCGTTGGCGGCCGCGTAGTTGCCCTGGCCGGGGTTGCCGAGCACGCCGGCCGCCGAGGAGAACAGCACGAACAGCGACAGGTCGAGATGCTCGGTGAGCTCGTGCAGGTGCCACGCCGCGTGCGCCTTGGCCGCAAGCACCGTCCGCAGGCGCTCGGCCGTCAGCGCCTCGACCACGCCGTCGTCGAGCACGCCCGCCGTGTGCACCACCCCCGTGAGCGGGCACTCTGCGGGAATCGCAGCCAGCAGGCTGGCGAGCGCGTCGCGATCGCTCACGTCGCAAGCCTCGATGCGGACGTCCGCTCCCAGGGACTCAAGCTCCGAGCGCAGCTCCGCGGCGCCCTCGACTTCGGCGCCGCGCCGGCTTACCAGCAGCAGATGGCTCACGCCCTGCCGAGCAACGAGATGCCGGGCGGTGAGCGCTCCCAGCGCACCGGTCCCACCGGTGATCAGCACCGTGCCGGCGGGATCCATGGCGGGGGCGATACTCAGCACGATCTTCCCCGTGTGACGCGCCTGGGTCATATGGCCAAATGCCTCCGGCGCACGGCGCACGTCCCAGACCGCCACCGGCAGCGGCCGCAGCGCGCCGCGGCCGAAGAGATCGAGCAGCTCGTCGAGCATCGCGCGGATGCGCTCGCCGCCCGCCTCCATCAGGTCGAACGCCCGGTACATCACGCCCGGATGCGTCACGGCGATCACGCCCGGATCGCGGACGTCGGTCTTGCCCATCTCGATGAAGCGGCCGCCCTCCGCGAGCAGGTCGAGCGAGGCGTCCACGAGCTCCCCCGCGAGCGAGTCCAACACCACCTGCACCCCGCGACCGGCGGTCGCCTCCAGGAAGCGCTCCCTGAACTCGGGTGAGCGGGAGGACGCGATGTGCGCGTCGTCCAATCCCAGCTCACGCAGGGTCGCCCACTTCGACGGGCTCGCCGTCGCGAACACCTCGGCGCCCAAATGGCCGGCCAGCTGCACGGCGGCCATTCCCACCCCGCCGGCGCCGGCGTGCACCAACACCTTCTCGCCCGGCTTCAGCGCCGCCAGATCGACGAGCGCGTAGCAGGCCGTCAAGAACGCGGCCGGAACGGACGCGCCCTGCGCAAACGACCACCCCTCGGGCAGTCGCGCCAGCAGCTGGCGATCGGCGACCGCGACGGGGCCGAAGCCAGGAAACATCCCCATCACCCGATCGCCCACGGCGATATCGCCAACACCGGGGCCCAGCTCCAGCACGACGCCCGCCCCCTCGCTGCCGATCCTCGCCTCCTCCGGATACATGCCGAGGGCCAGCAGCACGTCGCGGAAGTTCAAGCCGCCCGCGCGCACCCCCACTCGCACCTGCCCCGCTCCGAGCGGCGCCCGCATCTCGGGCGCGGGCACCAGCGCGAGACCCCCCTGCGCTCCCCCCGCGCGTGTGTCGAGGCGCCACGCCCGCGCGCCGTCGGGCGCGGTGAGCAGCTCCGAACCGGACGACCGTCGCAGCCGGGGAGCGAACACGCTTCCCGCGCGCAGCGCGAGCTGCGACTCGCCGGCGCTCAGCGCCGCCGGCAGGGCCGCCCATGAGGCGTCCTGTCCGTCCACATCGACCAGCACGAACCGCCCCGGGTGCTCCGATTGGGCGGCACGCACCAAGCCCCAGAGCGGCGCCTGCGCCGGCGCCGAACGACTCTCCTGTGCGTGGACGCTCACCGCGCCTCTGGTGATCAACACGAGGCGAGACCCGGAGAGGCGCTCATCCGCCAGCCACGCCTGCAAGAGCTCCAGCGCGTGCCGGGCAAGCTCGTCCGCAACCCGCGGGATGCCAAGCGTCCGCGAGCTGTGGGCCGCCGCGATGTCGCAGCTCGCCAGCACCACACCGGGCGCGGTGCCCTCGCGATCGATCACCTCGCGCAGCGAGTCGAGATCTCCGTGCGGTTGGCACGCCTGGCCTGAACCCAGAGCCTCGGCGAGAGCCTGCGCCTGCGCCTGCGAGCCCACCACGGCCCACGTCTCTGCCGGCGGGCGCTCCTGCCCGGACCCGATCGCCAGCTCCGTCCACTCCATCTCGAACAGCGACCGCGCGGCGCGGCGGCCAGCCCGAGCCAGCTGCGGGTCGGCCGCCGCCTTGAAGGTCAACGATCGCATCGACGCGACGAGCGCCCCGCGCTCGTCGCACGCCACCATCGACACGGCCTCGGCGGCGGCGGGAGAGAGGCTCACGCGCAACGCCGCGGCGCCGCCGCCGTGCAACCGCACACCGCTGAACGCAAACGGCAGGCGCAAGCCGCCGCCGTCGCCCGCGCTCATGCCGGCACCGCCGTTGAGCTGCGCCACCATGCCCTGCATCGCGGCGTCCAACAGGACGGGGTGCACACCGTAGCCACCGGCCTGCGCCTGCTCTGACTCTCCCAGCGCGACCTCGCAGAGCAACTCCTCGCCGAGGCGCCAGGCGCCTCTCACGCAGGCAAACGCCGGCCCATATTCGAAGCCGAGCGCGGCCATCTCGCCGTAGAGATCGTCGACGTCCACCGGGACGGCCGCCGGCGGCGGCCAGGAGCCGCCGGCGAGCGAGGCCGCCCGCTCCCGCCAACCTTCGACCTCGGGCGAGGACGTCTGCGCCCGAGCTAGCACGCCGGTGGCGTGGCGGGTCCAGGCGCCATCCTCCCCGTCGGCGTCACCGTCGCCGTCGTCTGCCCGCGCGTAGATCTTCACCCTGCGGCTGCCGTGCTCGTCGGGAGACTCCACGGACAGCTGCAACTGCACGACCTCGTGCTCGGAGAGCACCAGTGGCGACTCGATGACGAGCTCATCGAGGAGCTCGCACCCCAGCCGGCCGGCAACGTGCAGCACGGCCTCGACGAACGCGGCGCCCGGCACGACGGTCGCGCCCGCCACCACGTGGTCGGCAAGCCAGCCGGGCGTCTGCGCAGACAGACGCCCGGTGAGCACCAGCCTGCCGTCCTCCGCAAACGGCACGGCCGCTCCCAGCAGCGGGTGCCCGCCGCCGCCGACACCGGCGGCCGCCCCCGCTCCCCCCGCGCCGAGCTGGTCGGCAAGCCAGTAGCGCCGGCGCTGGAAGGCGTAGGCCGGCAGCTCCACACGCCTTGCGGGCGAGTCGGCGAACACGCCCGCCCAATCCACATCCTTGCCCTTCACCCACAGCGACGCGATCGCCGCGAACAGCGAACGCGACTCGGCGACACCTTTGCGCAGCGTGGGAGTCACGTTGACCGGGCTGCCCTCGCCGGCCTGCTCAGCCGCGCTGGCCTGCTCAGCCGTGCCGGCGCCGTCCGTGCATTCCCGCACCATCGCGCTCAGCGCGCCATCCGGACCGAGCTCGAGGAAACTGTCGACTCCGTGGCCCACCATGCACCGCACGCCGTCCGCGAAGCGAACGGTTTCGCGCACGTGACGCACCCAGTAGTCGGGGCTGCGCAGCTCCTCCCCGCGTGCGAGCTCACCGGTGAGGTTGGAGATCACCGGGACCTGCGGCTCGCCGTAGTCGATCGCCGCCGCGACTTCGCCGAAGCGCTCGAGCATCGGCTCCATCAGCGGCGAATGAAATGCGTGGGACACCCGCAGGCGCTTGGTCTTGACGCCACGCTCCCGCCAGATCGCCTCCAGCCCGTGCACCGCCTCCTCCTCGCCCGATACCACCACCGAGCCCGGCGCGTTCACCGCCGCCAGCGCCACGCGCTCGGCGCCGCCGGCGAGCGCGTCGAGCGAGTCGCGGACCTCCGCCTCCGGCGCCCGCAGCGCGACCATCGCCCCGCCGGCGGGGAGTGCTCCCATCAGCCTTCCCCGCGCCGCCACCAGCCGGCACGCATCGGCAAGCGAGAAGACACCCGCCACGTGCGCGGCGGCGAGCTCCCCGACCGAGTGGCCGATCAAAAGATCGGGCTGCAGCCGCCACGCCTGCAAGAGCCTGTACAGCGCGACCTCGAGCGCGAACAGCCCTGCCTGCGTGAAGGCGGTCGCGTCCAGCAGCCGGCCGCCCCCCTCGCCGCTCGCCACGGACGGGCCACGCCGATCGTCGGCGTCCGCTCCGAAGACGACCTCGTGCAGCGAGCACTCCCCGAGATGCTCCTCCAGTTGCGCGCAGGCCTCGTCGAACGCCGCGCGAAAGACCGGGAACGCCGCATAGCATTCCCGCCCCATCCCCATGCGCTGGGAGCCCTGGCCGGTGAACAGGAACGCGAGCTTGCCCGTGCCGCCGCGACCGGACGTGCCGCGCAGAACCCCCGCCGCCGCGTCCTCGTTGCGCGCCAGCGCGCCGAGCCCGGCCAGCAGCTCGTCCCTTCCCTCCCCCACCAGCACGGCACGATCCTCCAGCATGGGGCGGGTCGCGAGCGAGAGCCCGACGTCGTCGAGCGTGACCCGGGGGTGGGCGGCGAGGTGCTGCTGCAGCCGCGCGGCTTGAGCACATACGGCGGCGGCCCCTCGCGCCGACAGCACCCACGGCCTCACCTCCGGCACGCCCGCCCGCGCAGGCGCGGCGGACGGGGCAACGGCGGGTGGGGCAACGGCAGACACCTCACCGGCGGAAGCGGCAACGGCGGGCGGCTCCTCGAGGACCACGTGGGCGTTGGTACCGCTGATGCCGAACGACGACACGCCTGCGCGCCGCAGCTCGCGCCCGTCTTCCCAGGGGGTTTGCTCCAGCAGCAGTGAGACCGATCCCACCGACCAGTCGACCTTGGTGGAGGGCCGGTCCACGTGCAGCGTGCGCGGCAGCACGCGATGGCGCATCGCCATCACCATCTTGATCACGCCCGCCATGCCGGCGGCGGCCTGCGTGTGACCGATGTTGGACTTGATCGAGCCCAGCCACAACGGCCGATCGCGCTCCCGGCCGTAGGCTGCCAGCAGCGCCTGCGCCTCGATCGGATCGCCAAGCGTGGTGCCGGTGCCGTGCGCCTCCACCGCGCCAACCTGGGCGGGCGAGAGCCCGGCATTCGCGAGCGCCTCGGCGATCACCCGCTCCTGCGAGGGCCCGTTGGGGGCCGTCAGCCCGTTGCTGGCGCCGTCCTGGTTGACCGCGCTGCCGCGCACCACCGCGAGCACGGGATGATTCAGCCGGCGGGCGTCGGCAACCCGCTCCAGCAGCAGGACGCCCACGCCCTCCGACCAGCCGGTCCCGTCGGCTGCCTCCGCGAACGGCTTGCAGCGGCCGTCGGGGGCAAGACCGCCCTGAGCGCTGAAGCTCGCGAACACCTCCGGCGTGCTCATCACCGTCACGCCTCCGGCTAGCGCCAGGTCGCATTCGCCGCAGCGCAGCGCTTGGCACGCCAGGTGCAGCGCGACGAGCGAGGACGAGCACGCCGTGTCGACGGTGACCGCCGGCCCCTCCAGCCCAAGCGTGTAGGCGATCCGCCCCGACACGACGCTTCCCGCGCCGCCGGTCAGCGCGTAACCCGCCAGTCCCTCCGACCGCGACACGGCCAGGGCGGCGCCATAGTCGTGGTACATCGAGCCGGCAAACACGCCGGTCCTGCTCCCGCGCAGCGCGATCGGATCGACGCCGGCACGTTCCAGCGCCTCCCACGCCACTTCCAGCAGCAGGCGCTGTTGGGGGTCCATCGCCAACGACTCCCGCGGGCTGAGGCCAAAGAAGTCGGCGTCGAACCGCGCGGCGTCGTGGAGGAAGCCTCCGTTGCGGCTGTAGCTCGAGCTCGGCCGACCGGGGTCGGGATCGCGGGCGCGCTCCACATCCCAGCCGCGATCGCGGGGAAACTCGCCGATCGCGTCGCGACCCGCGAGCACCAGCTCCCAGAGCTCGTCGGGTGAGGCGATCCCGCCCGGGTAGCGGCACCCCATCCCGACGATCGCGATCGGCTCGTCGAGCTTCGGCGCGGCGGCGGACAGGCTTGGGCGCTGCGCCGGCTCGCCCGACAGCTCCGCCAGCAGGTGTGCGGCGAGCGCTTCGGGCGTGGGATGGTCGAACAGCAGCGAAGCGGGCAGGCTCAGGTGCGTGAGCCCTTGCAGGCGGTTGCGAATCGCGAGCGTGCCACGGGAGTCCACCCCCAGCTCCCTGAACGCCCGCCAGCTCTCGACCTGCGACGGCGAGTCGTGTCCCAGCACCGCCGCCACATGGGCGCACACCGCTTCGAGTGCGATGGTGCCGTGCTCGGCGGCCGGGGCGCCCGCCAGGCGCCCCGCCAAGGGCGAGTCGGCGATCGAGATCCCGCCCCTGTGCTCGTCGTTTGCCGCCCGAGCCTCGCCAGCGGCCCGGCCCTCCCCAGCGGCCCGGCCCTCCCCAGCGGCCCGGCCCTCCTCAGCGGCCCGAGCTTCCCCTGGGTCGGCCTGACGCTGCTCCCCGGTACGTGCGCCGGCGCCCGCCGTCTCCTCAACCGCGACCGGCGCCAGCCAGTGGCTGGTGCGCTGGAACGGGTAGGTCGGCAGCCGCAGGCGGCGTGCCCCCGCCCGCGCGTTGACCGCGCCCCAATCGACGGGCACCCCCGCGACCCAGGCTTCGGCGAGCGCGCACGCGAATCGCCGCTCGTCGCCCTGGTTGCGAACGAGCGTCCCCAGCGCGGCGGTTCGCCGGCGCGCGCCGGCGTCCGCGCGAGCATCGTCGCGCTCGTCGAGGATTTCCTGCACACCGGTGGTCAGGACCGGGTGCGGGCTGACCTCGACGAACGCCGCTGGCGCGTCCGCGAGCAGGGTGCGGACTACCGGCTCGAACAGGATCGGCTGGCGGGTGTTGCGATACCAGTACTCGTTGGTCAGCTCGGCCGTGTCGAGCAGCCCACCGGTGACGGTCGAGTAGAAGGGCACCTCGCCCGATCGCGGGGCGATGTCGGCGAGCACTCCCAACAGCTCGTCGCGCAGCGGGTCGACCTGCGGCGAGTGCGACGCCACCGTTGCCGGCACAGCGCGCGCACGTACGCCCTCGCTCTTGCAGAGCGCGATCAGCTCGGAGAGCGCGTCGTGGTCGCCGACCACGCCGACCGAGCGGGGACCGTTGAGCCCTCCGAGCGAGATCCTTCCGTCCCATCGCTCCAGGCGCTCGGACACCCATGCGACGGGCGCCGCGATCGACACGACGCCGCCCTTTCCCACCAACGCGTTCAATGCGCGACTGCGCAGCACCACCACGCGAACGGCGTCCCGCAAGGAAAGCCCGCCGGCGACGTGCGCAGCGGCGATCTCTCCCTGCGAGTGGCCCACCACCGCGACCGGCTGCACCCCGCAGGCGCGCCACAGCTCGACCAGGCCAACCATGACCGCGAACAGAACCGGCTGGACGACATCGAGCCGGTCGAGCGTGGGCGCATGGCTTGCTCCCGCGAGCACGTCCAGCAGCGACCAGTCGACGTACTCCGCCAGCTCCTGCGCGCAGGCGTGGATCCGCTCGGCGAACACCGGCGAGCGCTCCAGCAGGCCCGACGCCATGCCCTGCCACTGTGAGCCCTGGCCGGGGAACACGAACACGGCGCCGCCCTCTCCGCTACCGGACGCCGAACCCTCGATCACGTTGGCCGCCGGCTCGACGCGGGCCAGCCGCCCCAGGCCCGCGATCAGCTCCTCGCGCGTCTCGCCGACGATCACCGCTCGGCTTTCGAACGCGGTGCGGCCGACGGCGAGCGTATGGCCGACGTCGACCGCGCCCAGCTCGCGCTCGAGCTCGAGGTGGCGCTCGAGCTGCTGTGCGCGAGTCCGCAGCGCGGAGTCGCCGCGTGCGGAGAGCACCCAGGCGAGCGTGCCGCTCCCGAGCGGCTCACCCGCGGCGTGCGCGACCGGGCGTGAGCGCGTCGCCACGTCGGTGCTCGCGTTGGGCGAGTGCGACTCGGCCGGCGCCTGCTCCGGCGAGGGGGGCTCGGCCAGGAGCAGGTGGCAGTTGGTTCCCCCAACGCCAAACGCGCTGACACCCGCGAGCAGCGGCCCCTCCGCGCGCGGCCACGCACCGAGCTGGCGCTGCACGCTGAGCCGCAGCTCGTCGAGTGGAATGTCGGGGCTGGGCGTCTGGAAGTTGAGGCTCGGCGGGATCTCGCGGTGGTGGATGGCGAGCGCCGCCTTGATCAGCCCGAGGACGCCGGCGGCCGCCTCGAGATGCCCGATGTTGGTCTTCACCGAGCCGACCAGCAGCGGCTCGCGCGCCGGTCGGCCGGCTCCCAGCGCGGCGCCGAGCGCCGCCGCCTCGACGCGGTCGCCAAGCCTTGTCCCCGTACCGTGCAACTCGACGTACTGCACATCCGCCGGGTCCACATCCGCGCGGCGACAGGCGAGCTGGAGAACCTGCTCCTGCGCGTGCGGGCTTGGCGCCGTCAGGCCGTCGCCGCCACCGTCGTTGTTGACCGCGCCGCCGCGGATCACGCAGTACACGCGATCGCCGTCTCTACGTGCGTCCGCCAGCGGCTTGAGCAGGATGACGGCGCCGCCCTCGCCCCGGACGTAGCCGTTGGCGCGGGCGTCGAAGGTGAAACAACGGCCGTCGGGCGACAATCCTTCGAAGCGAGACGCCACCACGTAGCTGTGCGGCGACAGGTTCAACTGCACGCCGCCCGCGAGCGCCAGCTCCGACTCCCCGCGGCGCAGGCTCTCACAGGCAAGGTGCACGGCGACCAGTGATGCCGATTGGCCGGTATCCACGGTGAGGCTGGGCCCGCGCAGGCCGAGGGCGTAGGAGATGCGGTTGGCGATCACGCTTCGGTGCAGTCCGGTCAGTGCGTGACGCGTGACTGCTTGCTCGCCCCGGGCGTGCAGCAGGTCGGCGTAGTCGCTGGCGATGGCGCCCACGAACACCCCTGTCTGGCCACCGCGCAACCGCGCGGGGAGCACGCTGGCATCTTCGAGTGCCTCCCAGCCGAGCTCGAGCATCAGGCGCTGCTGCGGATCCATCGCGTCCGCCTCGCGCGGGGAGATGCCAAAGAAAGCCGCGTCGAATAGCTCGACATCTTCCAGAAAGCCGCCTCGCGCGGCCACCGCCTGCGCGTCCGCGGCGAGTGTGCGCCGCTGCGCCGGCATCTCCGCGACGGCCTCCACTCCCTCGCGCAGCAGGCGCCAGAAAGCAGCCACGTCGGGTGCGCCCGGCGCCCGGCACGCGATGCCGATGACCGCGATCGCCTCACCGGCCGCGGTCGCCTGCGAGCTTTCCCTCGTCCGCTCACGGGCGAGGGTCGGTCGCCTCAGATTCCAGCGCCTGCTCATCCGAGTTTATCGACCACCCTCCCCGCCGTGGCGCCGATGGCAATCACACCCACGTGTCAGGCGTCGAACCGCCAGCCCAATTTTTGTCACGTCAACCAGCTCCCCCGACGAGCAGCGTCCGCGTATTAAAGATTTCGAGATGCGCGGCACAAAAGGTGAATCCTTTTACCGCCCCACGAGATCTTAAACCTCGGAGGCGACTTTGGGAGGGCTTTCACATGCCTATGTGGCATACCGGGGCATCATCGATGCACCAGGTTGTCCCATGCGCGACGAACTGCCCAGCCCGGTTTGACGCGCCCTCCCCCGTCCCACTATCCTCGGTTTGGTGCCCAGTCTTGCGGCTGCTCTCACTCCCCGGCGCGCCCGGATACTCCTGGCTGCGGCCGCCGTCGTGGTGGCGGCCGCAGCCCTGTTCGGCGCAGGGCTGATCAATCACCTGAGCCCGCTGGGAATCACCAACCCGAGCTCCGAAAGCACGCAGGCCGACGCACTCGTCGCGCACGGCACCGGCTACGAGTCGCCGCCGGGCATGATCGCGCTGCTCAACCTGGGGCCGCCTGGCCACCACCCCAAGAAATCGACGGCCGCGCTCATGGAAGGGCTGGCGCGCGGGTTCAAGGTCCACAAGCTCCAGGCAGCGATCGAACGTGACCCCGACGTGGGCGAAGCGCAGAGCGCGCTTGACGTCGGCAGCGCGGTCATCTCCCGCAACCAAACGCTCAATTATCTCACCGTGCGCTTCCGCCCGGGCTCAGAACTGGCCCACTCCCAGGACGCGACCCGGCTGGCCAATCGCCTGCACCACTGGCCCGGGCTGAAGCTCGGCGGCGCCGACATCGGCGCCCCGCAGTCCAACGAAGTGCTCGAACAGGATTTGCGCCACGCAGAGATGCTCTCGTTCCCGCTGCTGCTGCTGCTCGCGATCTGGTTCTTCCGCGGGCTGGTCGCGGCATTGCTGCCGGTGGTGCTGGGCGCCACGGCGATTGCGCTCACGCAAGCCGGCCTGCGCGCGACCACATACTTTCTCCCGATCTCCGGCCTGGCAATCGGCATCATCACGTTGCTCGGTCTCGGGCTGGCGATCGACTACAGCCTGCTGATCGTCTCGCGCTTCCGCGAGGAGTTGGCCAGAAACCCCGACGTGCACGCGGCCGTCATCCGCGCGATGGCCACCGCCGGTCGCACGGTGTTGTTCAGCGCGTCAACGGTGATTGTGGCAATGGCCTCGCTGCTGGTGCTGCCCCAACAGGTTTTCTACTCGATGGGCCTCGGCGGGATGCTGACAGCGCTGCTGGTGGCCCTCGCCGCACTCACCATCCTGCCGGCGCTGCTGTTGGTGCTGGGCCCGCGCGTCAACGCGCTCTCGCCGAGTTGGTTGCAGCGCTCGGCCAGCACCATCGCCAGGCCGGTGCTGGCCGGCCGTTGGTACCGGCTGGCCACCGCTGTGATGCGGCGGCCGGTGATCGTTGCGACGTGCGCGAGCGCGCTGTTGCTGATCCTCGCCGCGCCGCTGCTGGGCATCAAGTTCGCCGCGATCGGCTCGGCCTCGGCGCTGCCGACCTCCACCAGCACGCGCCAGGTCAGCGACACGCTGCAAGCCAAGTTCAAGCTCGACCCCGAACACGTGATCGAGGTGGTGACCGCCCACGCCACCAGCAGCCAGCTCAGCCACTATCGCCAGGCGCTGGAACGTCTTCCGGGCGAGGCCGCGCACACGTCCTTTCAGCACTACAAACGGCATGTGGCGGTGATGTACGTCGCACCCGAGGGTGAAGCTTCCGGTGCTCAGGCGCAGCAACTGGTGAGGCGCATCCGCGACCTGCCGGTGCCGTTCGAGCGCAAGGTCGGCGGGCCCGCCGCCAGCTACCTCGACATGAAGGCGACAATGAGCAGCAACCTGCTGCTGGTGTTGCTCGTCGTCACGCTCACCACCGGCCTCGCCGTGTTCCTGCTCACCGGCTCGGTGGTGCTGCCACCCAAGACGGTGCTGATGAACACGCTCACGGTCGCGGCCGCGCTCGGGGTGTTGGTGCTGGTGTTCCAGGACGGCGATCTGCACGCGGTGCTGGGGTCTTCCTCGACCCTCGGCTCGATCGCCGTCATCCAGCCGGTGCTGCTGATTGCGATCGCATGGGGCCTCTCCACCGACTACGGGGTATTCCTGATCGACCGCATCCGCGAGATCCACGAGGGCGGTGCCAGCAACGAGCAGGCGATCGCGCTCGGCTTGGAGCGCACCGGGCGGATCACCACCACCGCGGCGCTGCTGCTGTGCGTGGCGATCGGCTCGCTGGTCACCTCCCGCCTGCCCAACGCCCGTGAGCTGTCACTGAGCGTGGTGACCGCAGTGCTGATCGACGCAACCATCGTGCGGGCTCTGCTGGTGCCGGCACTGATGCGCCTGCTGGGCGAGGCCAACTGGTGGGCGCCCGCGCCGCTGCGCAAGCTGCATCGCCGGCTTACGCGCCGGTCGCTGCCGTGGGAGGCCACCGTCACGGCCCAGCAGCCACCGGTGACGCAGCCGGTGGGCCAGCAGCCCGCGCCCGAACGCGTCGGCTGAGCCGAGCGCCCGCGTCGGCGCATTCAGTCATTCGACGTACTTGCCCTTCAGGTTGACAGTGAGCTTGTAGGTTCGGCGATTCAACGTGCCCGACACGGTGATCCCGAAGTTCCGGGCGCCCGCGAGTTCTTCGGTGCCGCGGACGCTCAAGATCCGCCCGGTGAAGTATGACTGCGCACCCGACACGTGGTAGTTGCCGGTGCTGTTGCCCTGCACTGTGCCCTTGCGGTGCCCTTTACCCATGTGGCCGTTGTTGTAGATGCTGAAGTGCGACAGCGCCTGCGAGCCATTGCGCAGTGTCAGGCTGAAAGACATGACGCCGCTGATCTGGCCGGTCACCTCCTGGCCGTTGGCGGTGATCGTGTTTCCCTGAATATTGGAGACGTTCAGCACCATCGTCTGGTTGAGCTGCTCGGGCTTGGGCGCAGCCGCCGCGGCGGCGGGTTGCCGGTCATGGGCCGCGCGCGCGGGAGACGCGGCGACACCGATCGACGCGGCGCCCACGGCGCCTGCGCATGCGACTGCACCGAGAGCCAGGCGGCGCCCGCGAGCTGCGCTTGACATGTTCTTGAGACTCACAACAGACCTCCTTGAGTTTGATTGCGCTGATACTCGCACCTCCGTTGCGGCCGTCGTCCGCCCGGCATCGGACGCCGCGGCCTGCGGACAGGCGCAGGAGCGACCCGACCCAACGGTCGTTGCGCACCCACCGGCGCGCGACCCTCACGCCGCGTCGATGTCATGACGTCGTGACAAATGCGGTTGGGCACGACGTCTGGCGGCGCGCTTGCCGGCGACGTGCTCGCCACCTCAGCGCCCGCGGCGCACGGCGGACCCGCCATGGGCGTGCTTGCGGGCACCACCGCGGGGCGCTGCGCGCTTGTCGTGCGCGCGGCCGGCCGAGCACCCGCTGGCGACGGCAAGCTTGGTCGTGTGATGGAGATGCGCTCCAGCTTGTGCCGTGAACGAATAGCCGACCGTGACGGGATGCTTGCAGAGGTCGGTGTTGGCGCCGAGTACCGAGTGGGGGCCGCGAGGAAGGTTGATCAAGACCGAGGAGAGCGGCACGTCGGGCAGCCCTTCGAATAGGGCGGTGGTGACGCCATGCTTGGAGATCGAGAACTGGCCGGCCAGCTGATACGTGATGCCGTCACCCGCCAGCATCATCTCCAGATGCGGCAACAGCCCTGCGCCGCTCACGAGGTAGATGTTCCCGGCGAGGGGGCTGGGAAGGATCTTGGTCGTCACCCGAGCGCTCCCCACCACCGCGCTCGCCGGACACTGAGCCGGGCCCTGCGCGAACCGCCCGGCGTTGCAGGTCTGTTGGATGGTGCTGAGGCGGGCACGCACCTGACGGGGCAGTTCCACGACGACCTTGCCGAGGTTCGCCTGCGTTTCGGCGGGGTAGGCGATCGCCAGTTTGAGCCCGACGCCATCCGTCCTCGAGGCGGGCGCTTCCGTGGTGGCGGCGAGCGTCGGCGTGAACGCGAGGCTCGCGCAGCCGACAACCTGAAACGGCGTCGACAACAGGACACTCGCGCCGGCCCTCGAGCCCACCGTCGCCGTTACCTGTTGCGCGGCACAGTTGGTGGGGTTGGCCATGAAGCCCGGGACCGTCGTCAGCTCGACGCTCTTGATCCGCAGCGGCACCCCGTCGAGGATCGTCGGGAAGGGTTCCACTGAGATCGACACGCTGGCCGTTGCCAGGTCGATCGCGATCCCCCCGCGCACCACGACAGTGCCCAGATTGAACGGACCGGCCACCGCCGACATCACGATCACGATGCCGTACGGATCGCCGCGAAAAGGTCCGGTGAAATACACATGGCCGCTGAGGTAGTTGGGGGTCGGGCCCGCCCCGTCGCCCACCGTGATCGTCCCCACCTCACTGGCCGCCGGGCACGCGCCGGTCACGGCTTCGCTTTCGCCGCAGTGCGCAACGGAGACGATGTTCGCCAGCAGGCCGGGCGGCAGGGTGACGCCGAAGTTCTGCAGGTACTGCTGCCCGTCGGTGCGCGTCAGCTCCATCGCGAAGGCGCTCGGGTGGCCGGCCACGGCGCTGGTGGTGCCCGCTTTGAGCGAGGGCGTGAATTGCCCGCCGCATGCTTCGTCGATCGCGAAGCTGTTGGAGCGAGCGACCGGCCCACCGGATTCGGGAGCCGAGTAAGAGGTCAGCGCAGCGGTCGCTTCGAACACGCCGCAGGCGGCTGGAGTGGCGAGTGTCGCCCGGGGTCCGCCCGAGAGATCGAGGTTCAGCGCCGTGATCGGCAACTGCGGTGCGTCGCTCAGCGTGAACGTCAACTGGCCGTCGCTGGATCGCGCGCGAAGCTGGCCGGGCAGCTTGATCTCCAGCCCGTCCGCTTCGCCGACGAGGTAGACGCCGAGCACGCCGTCGAACGGGTCGGGCGGCTGGGCGATGTAGATCGCGCCCCGCATGGGCTTCGAAAGCAGCGGCGATTGCACTTCGAAGGAGCCCGCCCTCGATTCGTTGGGGCAGTCGGCCGGGCCTTCTTCGTCGAGCCCGACCTGCGCGGGCGTACAGCCGCCGAGCCCGCCGGCCGTTGCGGGATTGATCGAGATGCCGGCGGGCAGGGCGACTTCGACATCCCGCAAGCTCGCCGACCCCAGCGTGCTGGGGTCGTTGTTGTACGGCATGCCCACTTCGATCGCCATTCCCGTGGGGGAGTCGGCGTCCGCCGATTCCGGCCGGACCGTGACGGTCGGATCGAATTCGAGCTGTTCGCAGCCCGACAGGTGGCCGGCCGTCGTCGACTGCCGTAGGAAGGCGCCCGGCGCTTCCCAGGAGTCCACCGCGACGTTCGCGGTGAGCGGCTCGGCGCACGAGCTGGGCATCGTCAACAGTGGCTCGACCGGCGCGCCGGTCGAGCAGCTTCCTTTCGATGTGCCGGTTTCTTCTTCAAGGCATTCGCCGCGAAACGGATTGTGGCTGGGATCGGCGGGTACCCCCCAGATCGTCACCGACACGCCGGTGATCGGCAGCACCTGAGCCAGGTTGTGCTGTTCCACCGTCAGGGCGTATTCGCCCGTGCTGCGCAGCTGCGCGTTCACCACCGCCGGAGCGATCCCCATCGCCCCGAACTGCGCGGCGTGGCCGGGGGCGGGAGCGAGATTCGTGAGCGGCTCGGTGTTGGTGACAACCGGTGAGTGCACCGTGATCACGCCTATCTGCGTGTCCGACGGACAGTCGTTGTGCAGCAGGACGCTCTCGTCGAATACCACCATCGGGCACTGCGGCACGGCGCTGGCGTTGCCGATCAGGCCGGGTGGCAGCTGCATGTCGATGTCCTTGACCGATCCTTCGGGCTCCAGCTGGAATTCCGAGTTGAGGAAGGTGTTGAATTCCTCGCTGATCGTCACCTGGTAGGGGTGTGAACCGGCCTGGAAATCGGGCGGGCCGGGCGCTTCGGCGGTTTCGGGAGTGCTCGCGGGCGGCTGCTGGTAGGACACCTGAAACGACTTCAAGCCAAATGCCGCGGAGGCCGCCGCCGGCATCGAGGCGCAACCGACGATGACCAGGCACGCGCCGAGCAGCCACCGCAGTGAACGCCGGCCGATCATCTCGACCCTCCTTCCCGCGCGGCGGCGGGATGGTTGACCTTCAGGGAGTGCCGCACCGCTCGTCGCCCGCGGCCGTCTCGGCGCCCGCCGTGGCTCCCGCGGGAGCTTTTCGCCTTGCGCGCAGAGTGCCGGGCGCTGCGCTTGTGGGCGCTGCGCTTGTGCGTCGACTTTTTCGGGTTTTTCGGTTTTTTCGCCTTCTGCCCGCCGGCCGGAGCCGGGTCGGCCGGCGGCGCGGGAAGCGCTTCGGCGCTCTGAGCTTCTTCAGTGGCGATCGTGGCCGGTGCCGGCGGAGCGCTCACTGGACCCCTGCACCCTTCGCCCGAGCATTCCGCTGGTGAATTGGCAGCGGGAAAGCCGCCGTCGACCCGCGCGTCGTACATGTCCGAGTGCTCGTCCTGATCTTCGGGGACGAGCGGCGAGCGAGTGGTGAAGAACACGTCGTCGCCGTTGGCGCTGGCGTCGGCCAGCGTGGAGTCTTCGTCGCTGGTGCCCGAGGAGATCAGGTGGATGGCGCCGTTCTCGTACTCATAGACGTTCTGCTTGCCGTTGCTGGCCGCCGGCAGCAGCGCATCCTTGCTGTCGAAGAAGAGACGCTGCCCGTCTTCGGAGAGATAGCGCGGGAGGCGTCCGGTATCGCGCGCCGTGGGCACGCTCGCGGGCCCGATCGGCTGCTCACCACTGGGGTTGCACGACGCGCACCGCAATTCGTCGGCGCCTGCGTCGTAGAGGAACACCTCGGCATCCGCTTCGCCGGTGTTGAGATCGGTGTTGTCGTAGCCGGTGAGCGGCGTCTGCGATACGAACGCGAGATAGCCGCCGTCGCCCGTCACCCGCGCCGTCCGTTCTTCGAAGTTGTCCGTCCAGTCGTCGCTGTCCGCTGAACTGAGCGTGGCGATGAACGTGATCGCGCCGCCGCGCGCCAGGTAGAGGTTCTCGCCACCAGGGCTCGGCTGTCCCGCGCCGGGGCGGCCGTTGCTCGTGAGGCTGGCGCTGGCGACGAAATACACGCTCGCGCCCCCTTCGCCGATGCCGAGCACCCCTTCCACACCGGGATCCCCGCCGGCGTCGGGGGTGAGATCGGTCAAGCGACCATCAGCGACGCTGTATTCATACAGGCCGCCGTTGTCTTCGAGAGCGTTGGTGAGCGCAGTTTCGTCGATGAAGAACGCTTTCGAGCCGTCCGGCGTGGCAGCCATGAACCGAGCCGTCCCTTCGCCGAGCGAGGGCGTGCGCTGCGAGGCGTTGAGCTTCACCGTGGTGGTGGCGTCTTCGCGCACATACAGCTGGTTGTTGCCGTCGATCCAGAAGATCCGCGAGCCGTCGGCCGACATCGAGTTGGGCAGTGGATTCGCCTCGCCGCCGGGCCCCGATGCGCTCGCCGCCGCCACTTCGCCGGGGCCGGGCAGCACGCTGACGAGCCGCAAGGGAGCGCCGAGCGTCCATTCGTACACGCTCCAGGCGCCCGACGGCGCGCCGGGCGTGAGCGCTTCGTGGGCTTCGAAGACCACGTGGCTCAGATCGCTGGAGGCCCCGATCGCCGTCACACCGTACGATTCGGCCCCCGCGTTGGCGGGCGTGCCGTCGTCGATCAGCTGGTAGGCGTTGCTGCCCCCTTCGCCGCGATAGAGGTTTTCGACTTCCGGCGGCGCCCCCCGTGTGAGCGACGGATGCTTCCAGGAGAAAACCCATGCCGTCAATTCGGGAGTGAAGAGGTGAAATGGCGCCAGCCCGGCGAATTCAAAGTGTTCCACCCCCGCCACCGGCGGTGAGAGGGCGTGCGTGGTCCAGCCGGACGGACCGCGCGTCGAGAGATATTGCGTCGTGAGAGCCGCGCCCCGCGCGTCGCCGAAGCTGGTGGACGAGGCATAGGTGATCGCCGAGCCGCTCTCCGAACTCTGGCCGAACGCGTTGGGCGACGGGGTCAGGAACGCGCCGCCGCCGCCGACGTCGCCGCCGTTCTTGTCGGGCGGCGACACCATCTCGTAGACCCTGTTGTCGGGCAGCGAGAAGGCTTCGCCCGGCGGATAGGTGGTGAACTGGGCGGCGCTCGCGGTGACCGTGCCGAGCGCGTTGGTGGCCGCGAGGCGGAAGTAGTAGGTGGTGTTCGGCTGCAGGTTCTCGACGCGCACCGTCACCTTCTGCGTGCTCGTGGCGGCGGCCAGCGTCGCTTCGGGCAGCGGCGCCCGCAGACCGTACGCCGGAGTCGTGCCGTATTCGAACTGGTAGCCGGTCGCGAGATCTTCGGTACCGATCTTGGCCGTCAGATCGGCGGCCGTGGCGGTCACGTTGGCGGCTGCCTCCGCTTCGATGTTCACCGGGGGGGCGGTGGTGAGCGTCGTGTCGGGGCCGTCGGTGGTGCCCAACGAGTTGACCGCCACCACCCGGAAGTGATACGTGGTGCTGGCGCTCAGCCCGGAGATGGCGACTTCCGCGCTCTGCGCGGCGTCGGATTCGCCGATGTCGGTACCGGGCGGTGCCGGCAGCGTGGAGCCATAGGCCGTGGTTGGTCCGTATTCGAAGTAGTAGTGAGTGTCGGAAAACTCCGGATTCACCGACGCCTGCAGCACCGCCGCCGCCGATGTGACGTTCGCGTCCGCCTCGCTTTCCACCGCCGGCGCACTCGGCGTGGCCGTGGTGAACGTCGCGTCGGGGCCGTCGGTGGTGCCCAACGAGTTGACCGCCACCACCCGGAAGTGATAGGTGGTGCTCGCCGCGACTCCCGCGAGCGCGACTTGCACGTTGCTGAACGCGTAGTTGGACCCGATGTCGGTGCCGGGCGCAAGCGGGATCTGCGTGCCGTACGCGGCGGTCGGACCGTATTCGAAAAAGTACTTGGTGTCGAGCCCGTTGGCGTTGATCGTAGCTTCCAGGGTCGCGGCGGTGGAGGTGACGCCCGTCGCGGTCTCGCTGCCCGGCAGCACCGCCGGGGGCGCGGGAGCGGGCGGCACGAACACGGCCACGCGGCTGTCGGCTTCGTCGACCACATACAGCGCTCCGTGCGCGCCTGCCCCAGCGAGCATGGCGCTGGGGTTGTACGCCATCTGCCCGCCCTGCCCAAGCGTTCCCGAACCGAAGTTGCCGAGCGATTCGGCGGCCGGGCCCCACTCATCGATGCTGGAGCCGAGATCGACGTACAGGTCGTTGCTGGCTTGATCCACGCCGAGACCGGAGCTCTGGTTGCTGTCCACCTCCACCGGGGCGCCGCCGGCGCGCGCGGCGGCGGTCCACTTTTCGGTTTGACCCGTGCCGCGGATCAGATACACATCGCCGGCGCTGTCCGCGGCGATCCCATGCGTTTCGCCGTAGGTGTCGTTGAACTGACTGATCAGCGCGCCGCCGCCGCTGAACTCGTAGACGACGTTGGCACCGCCGTCAAGGACCCACAGGTTGCCTTCCCCGTCGGTCGCCACGCTGGTGACGGCCTGAAATGTGTTCCCGGCGGAAGGACCGGTGATCGTGCCGAGTAACGCGCCCGACGGGCTGAACTCGTCGATCACCCTGTTGGCGCTGTCGCCCACGTACACGTCCCCCTGGTTGGGGCCGCTCGCGCTGTCGACCGCGATGCTCGTGGGAGCAGCGAGCTGACCGGCGCCACTGCCGGGGAGGCCGGCGCGGCAGCCGCTGGCGCATACCTCGAGTTCGCTTTTCCCGTCGGCGACGCCCCAGCCCCACGCGGCGAGAAATGTGCCGGCCGCGTCAAACTGCTCCACACGCGCGTTGTCGGTGTCGGCGACGTACACGTCTCCGCTCGTGGGATCGAGCGTGGTCTGGTCGACGCCGATCCCGCTCGGAGCGGCGAATTGGCCATCGCCCGTGCCCTGAGCGCCAAACGTGGTGGAGAGATTCAATTCGGCGTGTGCAACCGTCGCTCCCAGCGTGAGAAGCATGAGGCACGTGGCGCCCACGCCGAGCGAGCGCGACACACAGGCGCGCAATGCAACAGTTGTGCGAGCGAAGACCATTCCGTCACTTCCCGCCCCGGCCGCGCCCACGTGCCCGGCCGTGTCCCGCGGCCCGGCTGTGCCCAGCCGAATCGGGGCATGCAAGCCTGGTGGTGGCTTCGGTGTAGGTGCCGTCGGCGAACCCGAGCTTCACCGCGAACGGGAAGCCGTCGGGCGGACAGGTGGCTGGCACGGCCAGGCCCCTGGGGTGATAGCGCACCGCCCTGCCGTTGACATACTTGACATACTCCAGCCCGCGCGGGGCCAGCGTGACCGTAATTTCGGTGAGCGCCGCGGGCGGGGTTCCGGGGACGCCCACTGTGGGCGGGACCGTCACGCCGATCAGTGTGCTGAGCGGGTTGCTGACGCCCGTCATGACGCCGTCGAAGAGGAGTTCCGCGACTACCGCGGACTGGCCTTCGGCGAAGAAGAAGAGTCGTGTTTTTTCGTTGGATGACGGCGCCATCAGCACCGTGACGGACACCGGCACTTCGATCTCTTCGGAGCCCTCGGCGTCCAACATCACGGCTTGCCCGCTTCCCATGACCGCTTCGGGTGGACAGCCCGCCAGGCCGCCGGCCTGCAAGGTGTCACGCCCGCAAACCGACAGGCCCAGCTGGCTGCCTGACAGCCCCATGCTGGCGGGCATCCGCAGCGCCAGGCTGGTCGCCGCAGATGGAACGCCGCCCGTGGTGGAGCCAACGTGGATGGCGAACGTGAACGCGGAGTTGACGCCAAGCCGGTAAGGGGAGAACCCGACCGTGAGCTTCGCCGTCTCGGCCGCTTTCGCGCTCGCGAGCGGCATCGCCGCCAGCAGCGCGGCGGTAAGCGCGACCAACAGCAGGCGCCGGCGCGCAAGCGAGCGGCCATCGCCGGCGAGCGCTGCGATGCTGCGCGGCGACCGGCGGCGGCCGGTCACCGGACCTCCCCAACCCCAGCGATGCCAAGCGGGCGGCTCGTGCCCCGCGGCAGCGGCACCTCGCCGCCACAGTGCGGGCAGATCACCTGCGCCACCGCATCGTGCGAGACGTGCGAAGGTGCCACCGCTGCGCGCGAATCGTGTGAGACTTGCGCCGCGGGCGCCGGTGCAGCCTGCTCGCGGTGAGCACGCTCTGCGCGCAGCGCCGCGCGCAGGTCGGCCACCGTCAGCCGCTCGGCCGCCACCAGGTCCAGCCACCGCTCCTGCTCGGCGAGGCTCAGCCCCGCTACCGCCGCGTGATGGCACCAGGTGAGCGAAGCGCGGCGTCGCGGCGGCGGGAACTGCGACGCCATCCAGGCCATGTTGCGCAGACTGCCCGCGTCGTACCCGGTGATGCGAGCGGCTTCGGCGTACTTCTGACCCCAACGAAACCCCCCGTACAGCAGCCAGTCTCCCAGCCACCACTGGCCCCCCCGCCCGAGCACACCGAGCTTGCGTCCTGCCTGAACCCAGGTTGGGTGGTCGAGCTCGCACTGCGGGTCCCAGAACACTTTGAACGACCCCGCGTCCAGCCGCTCGCGATCGTTGGAGAGAGCGAGCGCGCCGCGGGGCGGCGAAGGCGACAGAACGGACATTGGCAGATTGGTGAAATTACCTGGAGGAGGATTGCAACCCGGGCGGCGACCGAAAGTGTGAGCGTCAGCGGTAGGGATGCGGAAGAAAAAGCCCGATGGGGCTGCTGGATTTTGGGTAATGCAACAAGATGACGAGCGACTATTTGATGGGTGAAGCTGGAGACTGAAAGGTCTATCACCGGGCAACAACCGGGTGGTGGGCCGAAGTGGCATATGGGTCCGCCGGCGATGGGCCACATCGGCTCGCGGCGAGCGCGGTGGTCTACTCGACCGTCGCCCCCTGCTCTCGCGGCCGCTCGGCACCGGCCGCCACCCCAAGCTCCTCCAAGCGGAGCACCACCTCCAGCTCGGCGTGGCATAACCGCAACTGGCGGCCCAGCCGCGTCTCGACGGCCCGCAGCCGCCGTTCGACCGTGTGGCGGTCGATCGCGAGCTTGGCCGCCGCGGTGGCCGCATTGCAGCCAGCCGCAAAGTAAGCTCTCAGTGTCTCGCGCGTCACAGAGCTGCCGAGCGATGGCAGGTAGATGCCGACCAGCGAGCGGGCGAGCGACTGGTTTTGGAGCACCAGCGCCATCAGCGCGTGCGCGGCGAAGCGCGTCATCGGCGCCGGCTCACGCATCGCCACCAGCAGTACCGCCCGCGCTTCCTGATGGGTGAGACACCAGCCGGACAGCCCCTCCTGCGGCTCCCCCAGCACCAGCGAGGCCTCGCCGCACTTCGCGGGAACGAGGATCCGTTCAACGCGCGCCATGTCCAGCGGGCGTGGCCCGCCAATCCAGGCCCACACCGAGCTTTCCTCCGTCGACACGACCAACAGCTGACGCCGCAGCTCCCCGGCGAGGTCGCGCACGACCCGGTGGGCCCGCGCACCGCTGGCGATGATGCCCAGATGCCAGGCACCGTCCAGCTCGTAGTCGAGTTCGGTCGTATCCGGGCGCTCCCCGGCCAGCAGGCGCTGCACGAGCTCGGCATGACACTCCTCGCGCGAGCGCTCGATCCGTTCGCGCTCCTGCCTGTGCTCGTCGGCGACCGCGGTCATCATGCGCTCCAGCACCGCCTCCTGCGAGGTGCGCAGGTGGCGTAACGCCGGCCCGTTGGAGGAGAGGCCACAGCGGTGAGCCTCATCCATCACGAACGCTCCCAGCACCCGATGGCCGCCCAGGTAGCGCAGCATGATCGTGTCGACGCTGATGTTGCGGCGCGCCGCCCGGCGAGCCTGCGCGATCGCCACCGACGGGATCGGGGCGCCCGGGCCGTCGGGGTCTTCGATCTCGCTCAGCGACAAACTGACGGCGGCGGCGACCGTTTCGCGCAGCCCTGCCTGGTAGTTGGCGTCTTCGCCGGGTTGGACTTCGAACATGCCGCTGACGCGAGCGACGATCGCATCCTCGATCTCCCGTTGGCGTGCACGCAGACGCCGGATCAGCGCACCGCGGGCCTGCTCGACCGCCGCGCGTCCGTCACGCCGCATGGCCGTCAGGCCACCGCCGACTCTCGGTGAGACCGCGTCCTGCGCTCCGCTGCTCATCACGCTGCTCACCGGGCCACCTCCCCGTTCTCCGCTTGACCGGACCTCGCTCGATTAATTCGGCTGATGCGTAGGCCATTGTGGTTTGTAAGCAAGGGGCCTGTCAACCCACAGATAAAAAAACCGCATCCAAGAGTTACCTCGCCCCTAACAAATCGGACAAATCGAACGGAAAGCGACAAAGCGCCGCGCAATCCCGTCTGCCGGCCGGCCGGGCCGGCGACCGGCGGGGCCTGCAGAGCTGTATCGTCCGCAGCACCAACCGCCATCGTCAACGAAAGGTCACGCCGCACATGCCACCGCTCATCACCCGCGAGGAGGCGCTTCGCCTGGGCGAGATCGACGACCATGCCGAGATCGAGGCGCTCGTGCAGCGCGCCTGGGAGGCCCGCGTGGAACGCTTCGGCGACTCCACCGACATGTGCTCGCTGGTGAACGCCAAGTCGGGCGGCTGCGCCGAGGACTGCGGCTTCTGCGCGCAGTCGCGGTTCGCCGATGCCGAGACGCCCATGCACCCGATGATGGAGCCCGAGCAGATCCTCGAGCACGCGCGTGCTGCGGAGGCGGCGGGGGCCCACCGCTTCTGCATGGTCACCCAGGGACAGGGGCTGTCCAAGCGCGACTTCGCCAAGATCTTGGACGGTGCGCGCCTGGTGGCCGAGCACACCAACCTCAAGCGATGCGCTTCGATCGGGCACATGTCGTCCGAGCGGGCACAGGCGCTGAAGCAGGCGGGCATCCAGCGCGTGCACCACAACGTCGAGACCGCCTCCAGCTACTACGAGGAGGTGACCTCCACGGTGCGCTACGAGGGCCGGCTGCGCACGATCCGGGCGGTGCGCGAGGCCGGCTTGGAGACGTGCGTGGGCGGCATCCTCAACCTCGGCGAGAGCCGCGCGCAGCGGGTGGAAATGGCGTTCGAGCTGGCGGCCATCGACCCCACCAGCGTGCCCATCAACCTGCTCAACCCGCGGCCCGGCACGAAGTTCGGCGAGCGCGAGCTGATGGACCCGTGGGAGGGGGTCAAGTGGATCGCGATTTTCCGGCTGATCCTCCCCGAAGCGCTGTTCCGCGTGTGCGGCGGGCGCGTGGAGAACTTCGGCGAGCTGCAGCCGCTGGCGGTGAAGGCGGGGCTGAACGGCGTGATGATGGGCAACTTGCTCACCACGCTCGGCGCCGAGCCGCACGAGGACCGCGCGATGTTCGAGGAGTTGGGGCTCAACGTGGCGCGCCACTCCGACAACGGCGCCAACCCCCGGCCCGACAACCGCTCGGGGTGGCTGACGGGGGAGACGCCCGACGTGGTGGAGGAGCACATGGACGCGGCCGCGGACGGTCCGGTCGATCTGAACGTAAGGCTGTGGGACCCCTCCACGCAGCTGCGCTACCGCGCGAAGCGCAAGGTCGCCATGCGCTCGTGAGTGAAATCGAGCAGCGGTTGGCGGAGATCGAGCGGCGGGGATTGGGCCGTCGGCTGCGCGTGATCGCAGGGCCGCAGGGGGAGCGCGTGTTGCTGGACGGCGAGGAGGTGCTGCTGCTGTGCTCCAACAACTACCTCGGCCTCGCCAACCACCCGCGGGTGCGGGAGGCCGCCGCCGATGCCGCGCTGCGCTGGGGGGTGGGCGCCGGCGCATCGCGGTTGGTGTCGGGCACGATGGGCATCCATGGCGAGCTGGAGGAGCAGTTGGCGGCGTTCAAGGGCAGCGAGGCGTGCGTGCTGTTCGGCTCCGGCTACCTCGCCAACCTCGGTGCGATCGGCGCGCTGGCGGGGCCGGGCGACACGATCTTCTCGGATCGGCTCAACCACGCGTCGATCGTCGACGGCTGCCGCTGCGCGCGAGCCCGGGTGTACGTGTACCGCCACCTCGACGCCGAGCATCTGGAGTGGTGTTTGCGCCACCACGGCGGCGACGGGCGACGGCTGATCGCAACCGACTCGGTGTTTTCGATGGACGGCGACGTGGCGCCGCTGGCGGAGATCGTGGCGTTGGCGCGCCGATATGAGGCGCGGTTGCTGGTGGACGAGGCCCACGCCACCGGCGCGCTCGGGCCAGGCGGGCGCGGCGCGGCGGCGGAGGCGGGGCTGGAGGGCGAGGTGGACGTGCTGGTGAGCACCCTGGGCAAGGCGCTGGGCAGCTACGGCGCGTACGTGTGCGCAGACACGGAGATGGTGCGCTACCTGATCAACAGCGCGCGCGCGCTGATCTTCTCGACCGCGCCCGCGCCCCCCGCGGTGGCGGGGGCGCAGGCGGCGCTGGCGCTGCTGCGCGAGGAGCCACAGCGCGTGCGCACGCTGCGCTCGCGTGCCCGCACCCTGCGCGGCGCGCTCGCGCGGGAGGGGTGGGATGTGCAGGAGAGCGAGATGCACATCGTGCCGCTGCCGGTGGGCGACGAGCGCCAGGCGATGGCACTGTGCGAGGCGGCGCTGGAGCGCCGGGTGTACGCGCAGGCCATCCGCGCCCCGTCGGTGCCGGCCGGCGCGGCGCGGCTGCGACTCACCGCGATGGCCACGCACTCCGAGCAGGAGCTGCGGCGCGCGGCGCGCGTGCTGAGCGACGCGGCGCGCGCGGTGGGGCTGGAGCCGCGACGGGCGCTCACGGCGGGTGCACGTGCGTGAATGCATTGAAATTGGACGCCAACCAGCTTTAGAAAATGAAGTAGTTGGCGTCTTGAAAGTAAACACACAACACCGCCTCCTCCCCCCACCGAGCGGGCGTTCGGCGGCCAGCCGCCAGGGACCGGGGTAGGCACCCATGGGCGGCGGCCTGCTGGTCACCGGCACCGGCACGGGCGTGGGCAAGAGCGTGGTGAGCGCCGCGCTGCTCGCCGCGATCGTCGCCGACGGACAGCCGGCGAGGGCGTACAAGCCGGCGGTGACCGGCCTCGAGGAGCCACCCGGCGCGTGGCCGCCCGACCACGAGCTGCTGGCGGCGATGGCCGGCATGGCCCCCGAGGAGGTGGCGCCGCTGCGCTACGGCCCGGCGGTGTCGCCCCACCTGGCCGCCGAGCTGGCGGGCGAGCCGATCGACCCCGAGCGGGTGGTGAAGAGCGCCCAGGAGGCGCTGCGCCGCGCGAACACGGAGGGCGCCACACTGGTGGTGGAGGGCGTGGGCGGGTTGCTGGTGCCGCTGGCGGAGCGCTTCACGGTGCGCGATTTCGCCGTGCGTGTGGGGCTGGCGCTGCTGATCGCCGCCTCGCCGGGGCTGGGCACGATCAACCACACGCTGCTCACTGTGGAGGCGGCGCGCGCGGCCGGCCTTCAGGTGCGCGCGGTGGTGCTCACCCCCTGGCCGGCGCAGCCGTCAGCGATGGCGCGCTCCAACCGCGAGACGATCGCGCGGCTGGGGGACGTGGAGGTGGCGACTCTCGACTATGTGCAGGCGCCCGAATCCCACGCACTGGCGAGGGCCGCGGGACAGCTGCCGTGGCGCCGATGGTTGGCGTCCGCGAACTCCGCATAGATGCGCGCGTAACCGTGGCGAGTCAACCGCCCCGCGCAGCCTCCACCACCGCACCCGCCACCGCGGCGAGGTCGTCGTCGGAGATGACATAGGGGGGCATGGTGTAGATGAGGTCGCGAAACGGTCGCAGCCACACCCCGCGCGCGACCGCGGCGGCCGTGGCGGCCGCGACATCCACCCCCCGCTCCAGCTGCACCACGCCGATCGCGCCCAGCACGCGCACGTCGGCCACCCCCGGGAGCGCACGCGCGGGCGCCAGACCCGCGCGCAGGCCGGCTTCGATGCCCGCCACCTGCGCGCGCCACTCGCCGCCGGCGAGCAGCTCCAGCGAGGCCAACGCCACCGCGCAGGCGAGCGGATTGGCCATGTAGGTGGGGCCGTGCATCAGCCCACCCCCCTCGCCGCGCGAGACGGCCGCGGCGACGTCCGTGGTGCAGAGCGTCGCCGCCAGTGTCATGTAGCCGCCGGTGAGCGCCTTGCCGACGCACATCACGTCGGGGCCGACGCCAGCATGCTCGCATGCGAACAGCGCGCCGGTGCGCCCGAACCCGGTGGCGATCTCATCCAGCACCAGCAGCAGCCCGTGGCGGTCGCACACCTCGCGCAAGAGCTGCACGCAGGCGGGCGCGTGGAAGCGCATACCCCCCGCCCCCTGCACCACCGGCTCGACGATCACCGCCGCCAGCTCGTGGGCGTGGCGCGCGGCCAGCTCGCGCACCTGCGCCGCCCACCGCTCCCAGCGCTCGTCGCGGGGCGTGTGGAAGCCGTCGGGGGGCCGCGCGGCGAAGATGTGCTCGGGCAGCACGTCGGCGAAGAGGCTGTGCATCCCTCCCACCGGGTCGCACACCGCCATCGCGCCGAACGTGTCGCCGTGGTAGCCCCCGCGCACGGTCAGCAGGCGGGTGCGCCTCGGATGCCCGAGGGCGCGCTGGTGTTGCAGACACATCTTGATCGCCACCTCCACCGCCACCGAGCCGGAGTCGGCGAAGAAGACGCGCTCCAAGCCGGGCGGGGTCAGCTCCACCAGGCGTTCGGCCAATTGCACAGCCGGCTGGTGGGTGAGGCCGCCGAACATCACGTGCGCCATCCGCCGAAGCTGGCCTTCGACCGCGGCGTCGAGCGATGGGTGGCGGTAGCCGTGCACGGCGCACCACCACGACGACATCCCGTCGATCAGCTCGCGCCCGTCGGCCAGCCGCAGGCGCACGCCATGCGCTGAGACGACCGGCAGCGCCGGGCCGGCGGCCGGCAGCGGCCCGTAGGGGTGCCACACGTGCTCGCGGTCGAGCGCGAGCAGTGCCTCCCAATCGGCCAGGTCAGTCCTCGTACACCGTGAAGTCGCGCTTACGGGCGCCGCAAACCGGGCAGAACCACGTGTCGGGGATGTCCTCGAACGCCGTCCCCGCCGGGATCCCGCCGTCGGGATCGCCTTCGTCGGGATCGTAGATGTAGCCGCAGGACTCGCAGATCCAGCGCTGCAGGGTCTGAGTGGTCATCGCCCAAAGACTACCGTGCGCCGCCGGTGGCGGTAGATTCGGTCGATGAGCACTCCTTCCGTCGATCCGCCCTCGGAGCCCGGCCAAGAGTACAACGGGGGGGTGGGTTCCCAAACCCCCACCCCGCCGCGCCAGGCCGCCACCGTGATCCTGCTGCGAGGCGGCGGGCGGGCACTCGAGCTGCTGCTGGTGAAGCGCAACCCGCAGGCGCGGTTCATGGGCGGCGTGTGGGTGTTTCCCGGCGGCGCCGTGGAGCAGGCCACCGATCGTGGGGCGGCCGGCGAGGACGACCGCGCCCACCGCGCGGCGGCGGTGCGCGAGCTACGAGAGGAGGCCGGCGTGGAGCTGCCGGCCGAGGCGGAGCTGGTGAAGTTCTCTCGCTGGATCACCCCCGCGGCGGTGCGCACCCGTTTCGACACCCACTTCTTCCTCGCCGCATTGCCCGACGGACAGGAGCCGCGGGTGGATGGCGAGGAGTGCGTGAACCTCGGCTGGTATACGCCCGCCGGTGCACTCGAGGCCCACCACGCCGGCGAGCTGGAGCTGGTGTTCCCCACCATCAAGCACTTGGAGCAGATCGCCCCGTTTGTCACCGCCGACGAGCTTCTGGAGCACACCCGTGGGCGCGAAGTGCAGCCGGTGGAACCGCGGATCGTGCTGGAGGGCGAGGTCGCGCGGGTGGTGCTTCCCGGCGAGCCGGGGTATTGACAAGCCCGTCTAGGGCGACGCCCTAGACCTGCTGGGCCTCGATCACGTGCGTGACGGCGTTGATCAGTCCCAGATGGGTGAAGGCCTGCGGAAAGTTGCCGAGCAGGCGCCCTGAGGAGGCATCGAGCTCCTCGGCGTAGAGGTGCAGCGGCGAGGCGTATGTGAGCAGCCGTTCGCACAGCTGTTCGGCCGCGCGGCACTCGCCGATCTCGGCCAGCGCCGACACCAGCCAGAAGGAGCAGATCAGGAACGTGCCCTCCTCGCCGTGCTGGCCGTCGTCGGTCTCGTCGGTGCGGTAGCGCAGCACTAGCCCGTTGTCGGTCAGCTCCTCTTTGATGGCGCGCACCGTCGCGCACACGCGCTCGTCGTCGGGCGGCAGGAAGCGCACCAGCGGGATCAGTAGATTGGAGGCGTCGAGCGCGTCGGTGTCGTAGTGCTGGCGAAACACCCCGCGGCGGTCGACGCCCTTGTCGAGGATCTCCGCTTTGATCTCGTCCGCCACCCGCTGCAACTGCTCGGCGGTGTCGTCCTCGCCGCGCCGTTCGGCCAGCCGCGCCCCGCGATCCATCGCCACCCAGCACATCAGCTTCGACGACACGTAATGGCGCGGCTCCCCCCGCGCCTCCCAGATGCCCTGGTCGGGCTCGCGCCACACCCGTTCGGCGCAGCGCACTTGGTCGATCAGCACCGGCCACAGCCGCTCGGGGATGTGGTCGCGCTTCTTGGAGTGCAGATATACCGAATCCAGCACCGCCCCATACACGTCGTTCTGGCGCTGGTTGTAGGCGCCGTTGCCGATCCGCACCGGGCGCGCACCCTCGTAGCCCTTCAAGTGCGCCAGCTCCTGCTCCTGGAGCTGTTTGTTGCCCTCGATGCCATACATGATCTGCAGCGAGCCGTCCTCGTTGCGTTCCAGATCGGCCACGTACTGGACGAAGTCGTCGGCCTCCCAGTCGAGGCCGAGCGCGTGCAGGCCCCACAGCGTGAACGTGGCGTCGCGCATCCAGCAGTAGCGGTAGTCCCAGTTGCGCGAGCCGTGCGGGGTCTCCGGCAACGAGGTGGTCGCGGCCGCCACCAGGGCGCCGGTGGGCATGAACGTGAGCCCCTTCAGCACCAGCGCCGAGCGCTGCAGCTGCAACCGCCACGGGTGGTCGGGGTAGGTGCCTTCCGCCAGCCACGTGCGCCAGAAATGGCTGGTGCGCTCGATGTGAGCCTCCGCCTGCTCCACCGTGCGCGGCCCGCCGAGGCCCTCGGTCCACGACATCGCGCAGAAGCGCCGCTCGCCTTCTTGGAGCGTGTGGCGCGCGTGCACGCGGTTGCCCTCCACGCCCATCCGCATGTCGGAGAAGAGGCGGAACGCGGTTTTGTCGTCGCCGTCCGCGACCGCGTCGAGCGCGGGGCCGCTTTCGGTGCGCTCATCCTCCACCGTGTGCCAGCCCGCCATCAGGGCCCCGTATTGGCACATTGGCTCACACACCATCTCCATCTGCACCTGACCCTGTATGCATTCGATCACCCGCACCAGCAGGTGGTCGGCGTCGTAGTCGGTGGGCGGACGGGTGTGGCTGGAGCCCTCCTGGTTGTCGTGCCACTCGCCCACCGTCAGCGCGTCCACCACCCGCACCCAGCCCTGCGGCGTCATCCAGGTGGTCTCGATGATGTTGGTGCCCGGCAGATAGCGCCGGCCGGCCGGCACGTACAGCCCGTAGGGCCCCACCCGGAAGCGCCCGGCGCCGCGGTCGAGCATCGCCGCGAACACGCTGGGCGAGTCGAAGTTCGGCAGGCACAGCCACTCGATCGAGCCGTCGGAGGCGAGCAGCGCGCCGGTGTGGCAGTCCGACAGGAAGCCGTAGTCGGCGATCGGCGGAAAGGGCGATTCGTCCTGAGTCATTCAGGAGGGTTCTCGCGCGTAAGCTCCGTCCAGGAGTCGTCCTCCCACGCCGCCTCCCCCCAGCGCGGGCGTTCCACCCCGGCCGGCAGCGAGCCCTCTTCCTCCAGCTTGTCGAGGTGCGCGGCCAGCGTGATCGCGGCCGCCGGGCGCAGCTGGGCGGGGACATCCCACCAGGCCTTGTCCAGCAGCTCATCCACCGTGCGCGCACCTTCGCCGAGCGCCAGCAGCAGACGGTGCTCGCGATCGTAACGGTGGCCGATGCACTCCTGCAGCTTGGCCACCGGCTCCCATACCGCGGGGCCGTGACCGGGGCACAGCACCTCCAGGTCGAACGTGCAGAGGTGCACCAAAGCGTTGAGGTAAGCACCCAGCGAGCCCGGGTAGGGGGCGATGAAGGCGCTGCCTTCGCCCAGCACAGCGTCGCCGGTGAAGCACACGCGGTCGGCCACCAGCGCGTAGTGGTCGGGCGCGTGACCGGGGGTGGGAACCGCGATGAGCGGCCCGAAGCGCACGTTGTCGGCCAGTACCACGTCGACGCCTTCGCCGTGCGCGGCCGCCACCGGCGCCGGGCGCAGACGCCGGAGCGCGTTGAGCGATTCGACGTGGTCGGTGTGATCGTGGGTGATGGCGATCCCGCCCAGCCCCCCGCGCGCGTCGATCGCCGCCACCAAGCGCTCCAGGTGCTGGCGCAGGGCCGGGCCGGGGTCGATCACGTACGCCGGGTCGCGGTCCACCACCCACGTGTTGGTCCCCGAGAGCGTCAGTGGCCCTGCGTTCTCGGCGCGCAGGCGGAGCACGTCGAAGGCCGCCAGCCGCCGCGCTTCGGCGAGCGGGTCGAGCGAAAACCCCTCCTCCCCGCTGAGCGCCAAATCCAGCTCGGTGGCGTTCTCCGGCACCCACTCCGAGGGTGCCTGCGACTCCGGCTCAACCGGGTCGCGGTCGGGATCGGCCCCCGGATCGGAGTCGGAGCCTGAGGGTGAGGGGGAGCGCATCTCGGGTGGCCGCCGGGCGTGGATTGACGACAGTCAGCATACCCCCCACTCTGGCGGCAACGTTTGGCCGGCAGCCCAAAGACGGCCCGCAATCCTAATTTTGCGACTTATTCGCCATAGCTTGAGCGCGCACGTCTCGCAGACAGCTGTCGGCGAAAAAATAGGCGTTGCCGGCCCTCTGCCATGCCTCAAGCCGCCGCCCGCGGCGGTCGAAAGGGGGCATTATGGGCGAAGGATCTTCATGGCTGTGCCCCACGGAGCTGGACCGCAGGCGGGTGGCGGACGCCAACGACCGCGTGCGCAAGATCCGCCTGATCGGCGCCGGCGCGGTGGGCATCGCGCTGATCTGTGCCGCCCCCTGGATCGGCTGGTGGACGTTGCCGCTGTTTGGCGCGTGCGCGCTCAACTTCGCGACCGTGGACCGGCGCATGCGCATGAGCGTCCACCCCGAGCGTGTGAGCGCGACGGCGATCGTGATGACGCTGCTGCTGCTCGGCGGCGGCGTGGTGGTGAGCGGCGGCCCCACCAGCCCGGCGCTGCCGTGGATGGTGCTGCCGGCGGCGATGGTGGCGGCGCGCTTTCGCCCTCAAGTGGTGGTCGCCGGCTTGGGGTTGACGGTGGCGCTGATGATCGCGGTGACGCTCGGCGTGGACCCGACCGCGACGATCGACGACCCGGTGCGGCCGATCGCCGCGCTGGCGCTGCTGGCGGGGGTGGTTTCGATCGTGTGGGCGCTGCAGGCCGCCGAGCTGCACCACCGCGACGAAGCGATCCTCGACCCGCTCACCGGCCTGCTCAACCGCCACGCGCTGCAGCCGCGCTTCACCGAGATCTCCCACCAGGCGCGCCTCACTCATCAGCCGGTGTGCATGCTGCTGTGCGACGTCGACGCGTTCAAGCAGGTCAACGACCGCCACGGCCACGACCGCGGCGACGCGGTGCTGCGCGACGTGGCGTACGAGCTGCGCAAGCGGCTGCGCTCGTTCGAGCTGGCCTATCGGCTGGGCGGCGAGGAGTTCTTGATCGTGCTCCCCGGCGTGTCGCGCACCGAAGGCCAGGAGGTCGCGGAGCGCCTGCGCGCGGCGGTCGCCGACGCACATCCCACCGGCATCCCGGTGACGATCTCGCTCGGATTGAGCGTGGCAAGCGGCGAGGAGGTGGTGTACGAGCGGCTGTTCAAGGCCGCCGACGAGGCGCTGTACACCGCCAAGCGCGCCGGCCGCAACCGCGTCGCCGCCGCCCCCGCCGACGCGCATGGAGGAGAGGGGGAGGAGGAGGATGGGGGCTGCCTGCCGGCGCTGGTCGGCGAGCAGCTAGTCGCCCCGGCGCTGTCGATCGGCTGAGGTCGTGCCCACGCGGCTTGGTTGTACTAGCCTACGCGGCTGTTTTGAGCAACCAGCTGGATCCCGAGGCGCAGGCGCTGCTGGACGTGATGCGCGCGGTGGGGGCGCCCCCGCTGCACGCGCTCACCGTGGAGCAGGCACGGGCGCAGGCGCGTGCGGCGCTGCTGACGCGCGGCCAGCCGCTGGCGCTGGCGCGGGTGCAGGACGCCGGCGTGCCTTCCCCGCACGGTGAGCTGGGGCTGCGTCTCTACCGGCCCAAGGCGGGGGTGCTGCCGATGGCGCTGTTCATCCATGGCGGCGGCTGGACGCTCAACGACATCGACACGCACGACGCGCTGTGCCGCCGGATCGCCAAGCGCTCCGGCTGGCTGGTGGCCTCCCTGGACTACCGCCGGGCGCCCGAGCATCGTCACCCGGCGGCGCTCGAAGACGCGCGCTCGGCCTATGAGTGGCTGCTGGAGCACGCCGCGCACCTGGATGGCGACCCGTCGCTGGTGGCACTGGTGGGCGAGAGCTCGGGTGCCGCCACCGCCACCGCACTGGCGCTGCTGCTGCGCGACACCGGCGCGCCGGCCCCCTGCGTCCAGATCCTCGCCTACCCGCTGCTGGATGTGCCCGGCCGTTGGCCGTCCTACGAGGAGCGCGGCAGCGGCTACACGTTTGATCGACAGTCGGCGCAGTGGTTTGTCGAGCGCAACCGTCCCGCCGACTTCGATCCCGACGACCCCTACCGCGACCCCTACCTGTTCCCGCTGGGCGCCCCCGACCTGAGCGGCCTCCCGCCGGCGGTGGTGATGACCGCCGAGTTCGACCCGGTGCGCGACGAGGGGATCGCCTACGCCGAGCGGCTGGCGGCCGCCGGCGTGCCGGTGGAGCGCGTGCACGCCGAGGACCAGATGCACGGGTTTCTGCTGGTGGAGCGCGCGATCAAACGCGCGGGCGCGCTGATCGACCGACTGGCCGACGCGCTGGCGGCGCGGAGCAGCTAGCCCCGCGCTCCCTGCGCGCCGACCCCGCCAAGCTCCGGCAGCGTCTGCGCGACCGTGAGCGCCTCGGCAAACGGGTCGCCGTCGCGCGCCAGCCGCTTCAGCAGCGCGGGCGGCTGGAGGCTGAGCAGGCGCTCCCGCCGCCACCGCGAGCCGCGCTCCACCTCCTCCCACCGAAGCGGCGTGGAGATCAGCGGCTGCGGGAGGGCGCGCAGCGAGTAGATCGCGACGGTGGTCTTGTGCGGGTCGTTTTGGCTCCAGTCGATCAGCACCTTGCCGTCGCGCAGCTGCTTGGTCATGCGCGACACCACCAGCTCCGGGTGGTGCTTGCAGAGCAGCTCCGCGACGGCGCGCGCAAACGGCTTGGTGTGCGCGTAGCTGACGGGTGTGTTGAGCGGCAGATACACCTGCAGCCCCTTCACACCCGACGTCTTCACCCACGTGCGCAGCGCCAACGCGTCGAAGATCTCCTTGATCCACAGCGCCACGCGGCAGCACTCGCGCACCCCCGCCGGCGCGCCGGGGTCGAGGTCGAACACGATCTCGGTGGGCGTGTCGGTGTCGGGGGCGCGCGCGAGGCTGGGGTGCAGCTCGATCGCCGCGAGGTTGGCCACCCAGATCAGTGTGGACAGGTCGTCGATCACGCAGTAGTCGATCGATTCCTGCTCGCGCTCGCTCCACACCGGTGCCGTGCGCACCCACTCGGGGCGGTGGGCGGGACAGCGCTTCTGGAAGAAGTGCTGCTGCTCCACGCCGTTGGGGTAGCGCTTCAGCGTGACCGGTCGCCCCGCCAGATGGGGGAGCATGAAGGGGGCGATGGCGGCGTAGTAGTCGATCAGCTGCCCCTTGGTGAAGCCGGTCGCGGGATACAGCACCTTGTCGAGGTTGCTGAGCCGCAGCATGCGCCCCTGCACCTCGATCTCGGTGTGGTGCTTGGTTTCGCGCACGATCTCGTATGCCCGCGCCGCCCGCGCGCGCACCCGGCGCGGCGCTGGTTGGTGGCGTTGACGAACAACATGCGACGGCCCCACCCCCGCCTCCGGCCCGCCCCCCGCCTCCGCCCCGGACCCCACCTCCAGCACTACCTCCGACGCCGGCTTGTCGTCGCGCAGGCCGCGGTAGACGGAGTGGCGCAATATGCGATCGCGCGTCCAACCGGAAAACTCGATCTCCGCCACCAGCTCCGGCACGACGAAGCGCGACTCGCGCGGCGGCTGTATGCCGTGCTTGGCGAACGGGCTCCCGCGGCGGGCGCGAGCCGCCAACTCTCTGCCCAGTCGCCGTAGCTCCGCGTCGTCGAAGCCGGTGCCCACGCGGCCGGCGTAGCGCAGCGCGTCGCCGCCGTCGCGTAGCGCATCGCCGCTCTGGCACAGCGCGTGGCCGCTCTCGCGCAGCCCATGGCCGCCGTCGGGGCGCTCGTGGTAGCCCATCAGCAGCGCCCCCAGCCGCCCGGCACGCCCGTCCTTCCCCGGCAGCCAGCCGCCGATCACGAGCTCCTGGCGGTGGACGTTCTTGATCTTCAGCCACTCCCCACCGCGCTCGCCGGGGCGATAGGGGGAGTCGAGGCGCTTGGCGATCACCCCCTCCAGGCCCCGCCGGCACGTGGCGTCGAGCAGGTCGCGCCCGCCCCCCACGCGCGTCGCCGGCACCTGCCACGCGGGGCCGCCCAGCGCGAGCGCCTCCAGCAGTTGGCGGCGGCGGCGGTAGGGCAGCTCGGTGGTGGACCGCCCGTCGAGATACAGCAGGTCGAAGATCACATAGGTGGCGGACAGCTCGTGCGCGGCGCGGCGGATGGCGGCGTCGGAGCTGAGGTGCATGCGCTTGGCCAGCCGCTCGAAGCTGGGCAGCCCGTGGGCGTCGAACGCGACGATCTCGCCGTCCACCACCGCCTCGTGCGCGCCCAGCTGGCGCCCCAGCCCGCGCAGCTCGGGGTAGCGGTGGCCGATCTCTTTGCCGTTGCGGCTCTCCACCCGCATCTGGTTGGCGCGCCAATAGAACAGTGCGCGAACTCCATCCCACTTCACCTCATACGCCCACTCCTCGTCGTCGTGCGGCAGCCGCCCGGCGCTGGCCAGCATCGGCGCGAGATGCTGGGGCATCGGTTGGCGGGTCATCGGGACCCCGTGATGGTGGACGCCACTCTTCTATCGCTTTCTAGGCCTAAATTTAGAATCGTCAGCCTACGGCCTTTACAAAATGAAGCTGGTTGGAGGCCAAAAAGTAATAGACAATGCACACCCGGCCCCGGCCACCGACGGACTCCGGCGACGGCCCTGCGCAATGATTGGCCGGTGGCCGCCCCACCCAACGACGCCGAGCTCGCCGTAAACGCCCCGCTCCGCGCCGATTTGCAGGCCGTGCACGAGCGCCATGCGCTGGGGCTGGACGCGGCGCGCCCGGAGGCGGTGGCCAAGCGTCGCGCGCGCAACCGGCGCACCGCGCGCGAGAACCTGGCCGAACTGGTGGACGAGGGCACCTACGTGGAGTACGGCCCGCTGCTGTTCGCCGCCCAGGAGCGCCGCCGCCCCCGCGAGGAGCTGATCGCGCAAACCCCGGCCGACGGGCTGGTGGGGGGCGTGGGCGAGGTGGACGGCCACCCGTGCGCGGCGATGTCCTACGACTACACCGTGCTGGCCGGCACCCAGGGGATGCGCGGGCACGCCAAGAAGGATCGCCTGTTCGAGCTGGCCGAGCGCCGGCGGCTGCCGGTGGCGCTGTTCGCCGAGGGCGGCGGCGGGCGTCCGGGCGACGTGGACTGGCCGCACGTGGCGGGCCTCGACTGCCGCGCCTTTCAGTTCTTCGCCCGTCTCTCCGGCCGTGTGCCGCTGGTGGGCATCGCCTCCGGGTACTGCTTCGCCGGCAACGCCGCGCTGCTGGGCTGCGGCGACGTGGTGATCGCCACCGAGGACGTGTCCATCGGGATGGGCGGCCCGGCGATGATCGAGGGCGGCGGGCTCGGCGTGTACGAGCCGGGCGAGGTGGGGCCGATCGAGGTGCAGCACGCCAACGGCGTGGTCGATCTGCGCGTGGCGGACGACCGCGCGGCGGTGGCGGCGGCCAAGCGCTACCTCTCCTACTTCCACGGCCCCGCCCCGCGCTTCGAGGTGGCCGATCAGACGCGCTTGCGCACGCTGGTGCCCGAGCGGCGCCGGCAGGTGTACGCCGTGCGAGGCGTGATCGACGCGCTGTGCGACGAGGGGTCGGTGATGGAGCTGCGCGACGGCTTCGGCGCGGGGATCGTCACCGCGCTGGCCACCGTGGAGGGGCGCACGCTGGGGATCCTCGCCAACAGCCCCCACCACCTGGGCGGCGCGATCGACGCCGACGGCGCCGACAAGGCCGCGCGCTTTCTCACGCTGTGCGACGCGTTTTCGCTGCCCGTCCTGTTCCTCTGCGACACGCCCGGCTTCATGGTGGGCCCGGCGGCGGAGCGCACCGCCACCGTGCGCCACTTCGCGCGCCTGTTCACGATCGGCGCCAACCTCACCGTGCCGTTTGGGACGATCGTGCTGCGCAAGGGGTACGGCCTCGGCGCACAGGCGATGGCGGGCGGCTCGTTCAAGGCGCCCCTGTTCACGGTCGGCTGGCCCACGTCGGAGTTCGGCGGCATGGGATTGGAGGGGGCGGTGCGCCTGGGCATGCGCCGCGAGCTCGAGGCGATCGACGACGAGCAGGAGCGCGAGCGCGTGTTTCAGGCCACTGTGGCCGCCGCGTACGAGCACGGGCGCGGGCTCAACATGGCCGCGTACGGCGAGATCGACGACGTGATCGACCCGGCCGACTCGCGCCGCTGGGTGGCCACGCTGTTCGACCCGCCGCCGGAGGACTGGCGCCGGCGAGCGGCTAAGCGGCGGCCTTACGTGGAGGCTTGGTAGGGGCGGTCAAGGAGCCTTTTCGCTGGCTTCGACAGTTTCGCTCGTCGCCATGTTGAATTGGACGCCGCTCATGATCGCGGTGTTGTGCCCGTCGGAGGAAGGCAGTTTGAATCTGCTGTCGATCAGGCCGTCGAGAACCGGCGCCAGGCGGCCGCCACAACCCTCGGCCACCGGCACGGTGAACGTGTTGTCAACCAGCACAGCGCTGCCGCGCAGCATTGACAGCCCGTATTCCTCTGGCGTTTCGAAGACTCCTAGATGTCCTTTGATCGGTTTGTTGGGCGGGTTGGGGGACGTTGTGGCGTCGGTGAGGTGCAGTTCGACGGGATTGGCTTGCGAGCCGATGTCGCATTCGTAGCCAAGGCGCGGGCCTTTCAGGTGGATCTTCACCGGCAGCACGATCGCGGTGCCCATTTCACGGGCGAGGTTTATGAGGTTGACGATCGCCGGATGCGTCTTGCTGCCAGCGTATTCGACGGTGAATGTCAAGCCTTCAGCGGGAATCGGCAGTTCGGTGTTTGACAGGACCTGCCCGTTGGCTCCGGGGATCAAGAAGAATTCTTTCGCGTTTTCGGGGTTGCCGGTCCAGATCAGCCCTCCTTCCAGCTCGATCGCGCTCGCGATAGGCACCCTCACACCCGCGAGCGCCATTTCTCCGCCGGTGATCCTGCCAAACACGCACCGTGTCGCTTCCCCTCCCACCTGCTTGAGCGCGGCCAGCGGACAGTTGGAGAAGATCGCGAAGATCCCCGTCGGCGCCGCCGTCGCGGTGGCACCCACGACGGCAAGCGAGGCCGCCACGACGGCGCCCAGGGCCATGGTGCAACGGTGAGCGCGCGTCCTCGCCGGGTTCAGTCCGTTCGCACTTCTTCGATGGCCCAATGCCATGATGACGATCACCGTCCGCGCGGAGAGCCGGCGTTGCCTTTGCGACCGCGACGACCGTGCGGCTTGCTTCTGACGTGGTGCCGCCGCTTACCGCGTTTGACGTGCTTGCCTTTCGGGCAGCCCGTGACCGAGATCTTCGTGCTCTGATCGAGCTTGACTCCGTTCTGCCCGATCATTTCGGTCGGCATCAGCAGCTTGCCGGCGGCCTGGGCCTGACACAGGTTCCCGTTCGCGCTGAGCGCCGGGTATTCCCGTTTCGGGAGCGTCAGTTCGAACGTCGAGAACGGCACATCCGGGACCGTGGAGAACGTCGCGGTCGTGATGCCCTGTTTGCTGATGAGCGTTTCGCCGTGCACATCCACCGTCACACCGTTCTCGCCGGTCAGGACCATGATCAGTTCGGGGTACTTGGCGCCGCCGTGGGAGACGAAGTACGCCGGCCCCGACAGACCGCCTTCGAGCACCGGGGTGCTGACCTTCGCTTCCCCGACCTTCGAGGCGTTGGGGCAGTTCGCTGGGTTTTCCGCGAACACCTTTTCGGTGCAGGCCTTTTGCAGCGTTTTCAGCGGCGAGGGCAGCTGTTTGGGCAGCGAGACCTTGACCTCTTTGACGTTCGCTTTCGTGCCCTCTGCACCCGCGGGGATCGTCAGCTTGACGCGCAACGTCGCGCCTTCGACCCTCGACGTCTTCGCTTCGGTGGAGACCTTGAATTCCGGCCTGAACGACAAAGCGGCGCAGTTGGTCACCTGGAACGGCGTCGAGACATCGGCCGTCGCGCCTTCGCTGCTTTCAAGCTGCCCCGCCAGCTTCATCGGTTCGCAGTTGGTCGGGTTGAACACGAACCCCGGCCGGTTGACCGTCACGTTGATGTGCTGCAGCTGCAACGGGATCCCATCCAGCATCGTCGGGAACTCATCGCTGACGACCGTCAGGTGCGCGTCGGTCGGGTCCACCTCGACCTTCGAACGGACCACCTCCGTACCCAGGTTGAACGGACCCGCCACGGCCGGCACCACCACATCGACACCGAACGGGGCGCCCGCATACGGTCCGGTGATGTAGGCCTTCCCGCCTTCGACGCTGTAGGGGTCGCCGGCCAGCCCGGCGCTGGCGATGACCTGCCCGATCTCGCTTTCCGCCGGACAATCGCCGCTCGCGGCCTGCGGTTCCTCACACAGCTTCACGCCCTGCAACCCCGCCGATACGCCCGGCGGGAACACCACGTCGAGTTTCCCGAGCGGCTGGTCGGCATCCGGACGGGACATCGTCATCGTCATCGGCGTGTAACCGCCGGCCTGCACACTCGTCGTACCGGCCTCGAACCCCGGCTGGAACGGGCGCGGATTCGCGCACGGAGAGCCGTTGGGGCCCGAGGTGATCGTGAACGTCGAGCTGGCGCTAACCGGCACGCTGCTCGACCACGGTGTGACCGACGCGCTGCCGGTGTAGGAGCCGCACAGCGGCGGGGTGCTCAACGGCGCCCGCTCACCCCCGAAGAAGTGCAGCTTCGCTTCTTCATACGGCAGCTGCGGGGCGTTCGGGAAGGTCGCGACAATCTGCCCCGTACGTTCGTCCAGCCGCACTTCCCCCGCGATCTTCGCCGCCACACCCTCTTTCGCGTTTTCGACGTCCAGGTACATCGCGATCAGGCTCCCGAATGGGTTCGCCGACTGCGCCGCCAGGTAGACGCCGCCGATGAGCGGTTCACTCAACAATGGTGTCTTGACTTCAGCGGTCCCGATCTTCGAGCCACTCGCACACCCCGTGGGACCGACATCGAACGTATCCATACCCGTCGCGGATTCCACGCCGGTGAACCCGGCCTGCGACAGCGAACACGACAGCAGCCCGTCGGCCGCCGCCGGACTGATCTGCATCCCTTCCGGCAGCGCCACCGTCGTGTTCCGCACGTTACCCTCACCCAAACCCGTCGGGGTCAAGCTCACGGCCTGCGGCACGTGCACGCTCACCGTCAGCCCCGTCGGCGTGCTCGCTTCCCGCCCATCGGGCGCGATACCGATACTCGGGTCGAACGGAACCCGGTCGCACCCGTCCAGCGCCGGCAGCGGCTGCGTGGCCGCCAGCGAGCTGAACACACCCTGTTCCTGCCACGAGTTCACTTCCAGCGAGGTCTGCAGCGGACCGGTGCAAGATGTCGGCAGCTCGAGCAGCGGCGGCGGGCTGCCTTCTTCGCTCGCCGCCGGGCAGGTAGCCGGCAGCCCAAAATCGTTCTCTAGGCATTCGACGCCACGCTCGTGGCTGTGACGTGGGTCGCCGGGAACGCCCCAGAGAGTCAGTTCTGCCCCGAGGAATTCGATCGCCTGCGTGGTGTTGAGCGAGCTGACAGTAACGCCATAGTCGCCGCCGCTGCGCACGGCGGTATCCAGAATGACGCGAGTGCCTTCGATGACGAACCCGAATCGCGCGGGCTCGCCAAACTTCGGTTCGAGCACGTACACGGGCGAGCTGAACGGAAACGGCACGCGGCCAAGCCCACGCACCAAACCTTCGATCCGCACGACGCCGACCGCCGTCTGCGCCGGGCATTCGCCGTCGCTGTATCCAGCCAGAAACCTGGCCATTGGGCACTCCGGAAACGGGGTCGGATTGCCGACCAGACCCGGCGGCAACTTGAAGTGCAGATCCTTGGCGAGCGCCACCAGCTTGCTTTCCCCAATCCAAATACCGTTACCGGTCACCCCCGTCGGGCGGTTGGGGAGCTCGGTCCGGTTGAGCGAGAAGGTGCTCGTCATCTGGAACGGGTGCGAGCCCGCCTGCGTGTCGAGCGCCCCTCCCGCTTCTTCCGCCCGCATTTCGTACTGGCTCACCCCGAACGGAATCGGCGCATCGCTCACGGTCAACGACTGTCGCGTGAGCACCGCCGGCGCGCCTCCCCCGGTTACCTCGGCTTCGTTGAGCGCCCCCGTTGTGGCGCCCTGCGCCCCTTCCATCACCTTCACCGAGACCCGCATTTCGATCTGTTCATAAGGCGCGACTACCGGCCGAAAGTCATGCGTTTCCAAAGGCGGCAAAAACGATGCCGGATGGCCCGCGAAGACACAGCTCAACGATTTCAGCGAGCATTCCAGTTGATCCTCGGATTCGATTCTGCTTATCCCGTCGTCTCCGACTACGCCTTCGATCGCGACGGCTTCGAGACCCGGGGGCAGAGTGTCTTTGAGTGTCACCGGCTGCACGGCGACATCCGTGCTCGCGTCACCGAGATTCGTGGCCCTCACCAGGAGCATGCCATCCGGCCGGCCGCCCGCCGAGACGGTTTCCAGCTGCGCTTCGGCGCCCGCCCCCGACAGCGCTTCGCCACCATACAGCGTCGCCAATTCAGAACTCACGTATACGGGTGGGATCTCTTCGCCGTTGCCCACCGACTGGCCGACGAACGTGATCGTGAACGAATGCGCTTGCGCCGTGCCGCCCACGTTTTCGGTAACCAGGGTCTTCCTGCCGGGGAAGATTCCTTCGAGCGCCTGCTCCACTTCTCCGGCGCTCGCATCATATGGGATGACCGCGTGCGGAATATTTCCCAGCGATGGTTTTTCCTCTGAGAGTTCTGCCAGATATTCCCGCATGTCTATCGGTTCAGCGAGCAGAATGTCGCCTTTTTCCGCGCTCACTTTGAGTTCGACGACCGCGTTTTGCGACTGCCCCGGCTGGATATAGGACGGGCGCGTCGTCGAGGTCAGGTGCCACCACGGCGATTCGGCGAACGCCGGCACCGCTGCGACCAGGACAACCACGACTACGCTCACTGCACAGAGAACTCCGCCTCTCAGATACCTCACCGCGATCACCGCTTGCCTTTCTTCCCGGCAGCCGTTCGCGGCCGCGCTTGACCATAACGCTCCCTCGCCCGCTTTTCACACACGGCGCGAGCCTGCCGGCGCTGCCTCGCACACGCCCTCAATGCGATCCTAAGCTTCGCCGTCCGCGTCTTCGCCTTCGGTTTCACAACCACAACCGGCGAGGGCGACGGCGGCCCGGAGCCGGCGACGCCGCCCAGCGTCGCGCTGGCCGGCGCACCGAAGATCGCCGGCTGCGACGACGGCGCCGCCCGGCACGAAGCTTCGGTATCGCACAGCGGCGACTGCCCGGCTTCGCTCGCACACGGCCACGCCGCCGCACATTCGTGCGCGTCGTAGAGCGACAAGCCCGCTTCCGAAGGCTGAGCGAGAAGATCTCCGGCGGACAGGAAGAAGACATTCCCGCCCGTTTCGCTCGCGTCCACAAACGTCGTTTCCAGATCCTGCTGCGACTGCCCCTGCCGCGCCGCCGCACCAGACGAGATCAAATCGACGCAGCCGCCGGTGCCCTGGCTATAAGTCGGCTGCGCAATCGTGCAACTACCGACCCCGACCGGCTCGAACTGATACAGATCCTGAGCGCCGTTGACATCCTGCGGCACGAGCGCATCGTTGCTTTCGAAGAACAGACGCCCGCTGTCGAATAGAAACCGCGACTGGTACAGCAGGCGGCTGTCAATTTCACCATTCGCGCCCTCCAGCGTCCACCGCGGAAGTTTCGACACCACCGGGTAAGGGGAATCGCTCGATGTTTTGTGGAAGAGTTCTCCACCCGTGGGCCGCGCGCCCGTCGGATTGCAGGACGCGCAGACCAGCTTGCCGGTTTCGGCGTCATACAGGTAGACCTCCTCGTCGGGCTGCCCCGTTGCCGCGTCGCGAGTGTCATACCCGGTAAGACTCGCCGCCGACATGAACGCCAACCAGCGACCGTCGGGCGACACACGCGCGTGTTCTTCGATCATCCAACCCCCGCCCACGCCCATGGCGACCAGTCTCGTCACACCCGCATGGCGCACGTATACATTGCACGTTTCGGCCACGTCAGGTTCTCCGACTCGCTGCACATTGGTGCAATTGCCGTCGTGCACGGCGCCGGGCGCGAGCGCACCGGCGGCCATGAAGTAGATGTACGATCCGTTTTCGCTGGCGCCAAGCACCCACCCCACCTCGGCGGGTTCGCCCGGGTTGGGGTCGGCGCTGAGGTCGGTCAACCTGCTGCCGGCGGGCGCATCCAAATTGTATTCGTAGAGATCCTGGCCACCTGTGGAGGATTCGCTTGTCAGCCGCCCACTGTCGAGGAAGAAGATCCTCGACGCTTCCCGGTTGGCCGTAATATACACCGGCTCTTCCGAAGGGGTCGTTCCCGATCCCTGCGGAACGTCGAGCCTCACCGTGCACGCATCCGTCGGGATAGTGCATTCACCATCCGGCCCCACGGGACTGGCAGGCTGCATCGAGTTCTCACGCAGATATACGGGACCGGCATATTCCGAGCTGGTTCCAGTCGGTTTGGGATGAATCAAGATGACCCGTTCACCATTTGCAGAGATCGCGTACCTGTCTCCTCGCAACCCTTTTTCGCTCGGGAAGACTCCATTTATTCCGGTTGACCCCGGCAGAAGCAGTTCTACTTGTTCGCCGCTCGGCGGCACGCTCACCGGACGTACCATCCCATTCGACCACTCGTAGAACGACCCCCCGGGAGTGGACGTGAGCTGCGATCCTTCGGCGTAAATGAGAATGTGACTGAGATCGGGAGTCCCACCCATGAACCAGGGACCGCATATGAGGATCTGCGGCCTGCACGGTGCGCTGGAGCCGTTTCTCCCGCCAAATACCGCTTCCGGTTGTGTGTCGGCCGCCGTCAGCAACGGCTGAAAACAGCCGCCCACACATGGATCGCCGACGTTGCCGTTCAGGAAGTCGGCGCGCAGGTACGGAGTCGATTCCCGCGCTTCGGGCGAGAGCGGCTCGAACGGCCCGAACAGCTGTGTCGCCGCGCGCGAAAGGTCTTCGGAGAACCCCTCGTACTCGGCGCCGCCGCGCAAGAACGGCCCGGTACCACGTTCGTGCGGTGGAGTGATATCCCGCGAGGACCACCCGCTTTGACCGTGGGTGGAGAGCACCGTGACATCGCCGCCATAGCCCTGCGATTCGGCTTCGGTCGGACTGCTCGCGTCATAGACGACCGCATCACCGCTCGCCGACGCCTGATCGTCGGCTCCTCCGGGTCCGCCCCATTCATATTCGAGCCCGTGGATGAGCGCACCCTCTTTGGCCGGCGGAGAGACCAGTTCCCATTGGCGTCCATCCGGCAGCGCGAGCGGCCCACCGGTGTTCTGCGTGGTGATCGTCTGTTCGCCACCTTCGCCGGTGCCCTGCGAGCTTTCGGCGATGACCCGGTAGCGGTAGGCCGTGCTCGGCGAGAGGCCCTGGACGTGCACTTCCAGCGCCACGCCTTCGCCGCCTTCGCCGACTTCGCCCTGCGCGCCGGTCGGCGGTTCGCCGCCACCGACCGGGGCGAACGCGCCGTTGCCGGTGGCGTCTTCGAAGCGGTAGCTGGTGGCCGCGCCCTCGGGGTTGACGACGGCATGCAGCGTCGCGCTGGTCGAGGCGACGTTCGTCGCGAACTCTTCTTCCACCTTCGGCGCTTGCGCGGCCGCGGCGGCCGCAGTCACCAGCAGACACGCCAACGTCGCCAACACCGTTATCAAGCCAGGCAGCTTTGAAGCCGGCCCCGCCTTGAGCTTCGGTGTGCGAGCCGCCGACGCCCGCGTAACGTCTGTGCCGACGGTGGATGTGCGAACGATCCTAGACATAGCTCCTCCTCCGATACAGAGGGGCCAGCCCCTCGATCCGTTGACAACCACACGCCCCACGGGGCGCACCCACACCGCTCTCAAGACCGCCGCGCCTCATGCAGCCTCACCATCGAACCCGCCGTGCACGCGGATGCTCTCCGCGACCAACCGGCCGCGGCTTGTGAGACACCACGCGTTCGGCTCGCCCTGCGCGTGCCCGCCGCCCCCGTTCTCAAGCAACCCAAGTCGCTCCAGGCGGCGCAAGAGCTTTGAGACCTGCCCCGGGTCGGTGATGCCCGCAAGCTCGGCGACCTGCCGATTGCTACCACCAGGTTGCCTGCGCACACCCTCCAACACCCGCGCCGTCCGGTACGTCAAGCGCATGTCCAACCCGCACAACGGATCGTCAACCGGCCGCCCCTCCACCGGGCCATCAACATCAGAATCGCCCGGGGCCGCCGGCGGCGCGCTGGGGGCGGGCCTGGCGCGCTCGTGCCGCGCGGCCGCCGCGCCGAGATACGGCATCACGATCAACCCCAGCAGCTCCCCCCAAAGCTCACACAGCGGCTCACGCTCGTTCGGGGTCGCCAGGCGCGCGTAGACGATCATGAACGCGGCACCGACAAGACCCTCCGCCGTCAACCCGGCATGCCGATCGCCACGGCCGCCCTCAAACCTGCCCTCGTCCACCACCGCGGCCAGCCGCGCCAAAATCTCCTTGCGGCGCGCGGCGACCGTCGCGCCGCCGGCGAGCGCATGCACCACACACACCCGCGCGAGCACCGGCTCGCGATCGAGGAACGAAAGAACCACCCACAAGCCACGCCGCAAACGCTCACGCCAGCCGAGGCCGGCGAGCCCCACCTCCGCGAGCTCGATCTCCAGCCGCGCGACCGCGTCAGCCAAAACCGCCGCCAAACACTCCTCGCGGTTGGCGAACAGCTCGTAAAACGTGCGACGCGACACACGCGAGCGAGCCACAATCGCCGCCACCCGCGTATCCGCATAACCACGCTCGTCGACCACAGCGACCGTCGCCGCCAAAATCCGCGACCGCTGAATCCCCGCCACCCGCGAACCCGCACGCGCCTGACCACCAACCCGGCGCTGCGCGAGCGCGGACCCAACCCCGACCGCACCGGCACGATCGCTGTGCACCCTGCGCCCACCGGGGCGGACAGCAGCAGTGACGCCGCGCGGGGTCACCGCACCCACCCCTCACAGGCAAGCCCCGCCCCACCCCGCGACAGACAGCCGGCGGGCAGAGCTAAACGCGACGAAAAGGCCGCCCCAGCGCCAAACGAGCTAGCGCAAGAGAGAGAGAGAGAGAGAGAGATGCGACAGCCACAGGCTGACGCATCTAGCTACCGCCCCCAGCGACGGAGCAGCACCCACCACCACGTATCCCTCTCTAGAAACCACGCTCAAACAACTCCCTCATACCGTCGCAATCCGACCCTCTCCCCAACCTACACCAAGCTGGCGCCTAAAGTCAACTGCAAGGCACGGCCAACCCAACGAACCACTATGTACCAAGCCATCCCAATGGATGACTATCGCAAAGGCCACCGTACACCACAACCACACGTCTGTCAACACACAACCGGCCACCACATCACAACACAACCCGCCGCGCCGAACGCGGGCCACCAGCCCAGCACCGGGGGGGCCGGCGCGACGGCGGCGGGGCTCGAGTCGAGAAACCGCTCCACCGCGTCAGGGGCGAGCGGGCGCGAGTAGAGGAAGCCCTGGCCCTCGTCGCAGTGTTCGCGCCGCAGCATCGCCAACTGCGCCTGGCCTTCGATGCCCTCGGCGAGCGTTTGCAGGTGAAGCGTCCGGCCGAGCGCCACCAGCGTGTGGATCGGCGCGGTGGACTGCTGCGAGGCGCGGTGGACTGCTGCGAGGCGCGGTGGACTGCTGCGAGGAGGCGATGTCGCTGATGAACGAGCGGTCGATCTTCAGCGCGTCGGCTGGGAACTGGCGCAGGTAGGCGAGTGAGCTATAGCCGGTGCCGAAGTCGTCGATCGCGATCCGCACGCCCAACGCCTTCAGTGCCCGCAGCCGTCGCGCGGTGGCGCCGGGGTCGGGCCGCCGCCGGTGGTTTTCCGAGCCTACAGCGGCTTGTCGAGAATGAAGATCTCGGCGGCCACGTCGGGCGAGAACTGATTGCCGCTGATGAACGCCACCACCTTGCGCCCGGTGAGGCGCTCGACCGCGGCGCGGAACTCGGTCTCCATCGTCATCTGGAAGAGGTGGCGCGTCTGCGCGACGGCGTCGGTGTGGGCGTTGCGCGCCAGCGTGCGCTCCGCCGGCGTGAGCACCTCGTACATCAACGTCACCAGCACGTTGCCCTGGTGAAAAGTGGAGGCCGTCCTCGGCCCGCGCCCGAGGTGGTCGGTGTGGACCCCCACGAGTGCACTGGTCACGGCTGCGTTCAACTCCCCGCCCCGCAACCGCGCTGTGTCAGATGTCGGCAAAGCCCCATCCCTCGATACCGATCCTCTTGACGAGCCGAGCGGAGCAGCAGTGCCCCGCACGCACTCATCGCGCAAAGTCACGCACAACGCCACCCCTGGCGGAGCGCTTGTGCGCTCAGAAAAACTAGCATAACCGCCACAGCCGGGGACGTTCCAAGATCGGATCAGCGATTAGGACGATTCGCAGGGACCTATGGCGCGCGCAGCACGTACCAATGTGTCTGACTCCGATCCGAGGTGCCCGCGGCTGCGCCTTGACAGGCATGCGAACATATGTTCGTGCGGTGGAGCAACCTCACCCTCGACGCCAACCCATCGGAGACCTGCCAACAACAATCGTTGCCCGGCTACCGCGAGGAAGCGGTGGTGCGCCACTTCGACGCGCCCGAGGCGCTCGACATGCGCTTCTACGAGGTGCGCGCCCGCTCGGCACTCAACCGCGTCCCGGCCCGCTCGCGGATGCCGTTCCGCTGGACGGTGAACCCGTATCGGGGATGCAGCCATGCGTGCAATTTTTGCTTCGCCCGCCCCACCCACACCTACCTCGGGTTCGACGCCGGCCGCGATTTCGAGCGAGAGATCGTGGTGAAGGTCAACGCACCCGAGCTGCTGCGCACCGAGCTGGCAAAGCCGTCGTGGGAGGGAGAGCATGTGGCGCTGGGGACCAACACCGATCCCTACCAGTGGGTGGAGGGTCGCTACCGGCTGATGGTGGGCATCTGGGAAGCGCTGCGCGACGCCGCGGACGGGCGCGGCAACCCCTGCTCGGTGCTCACCAAGTCGCCGCTGCTGCTGCGCGACCTGCTGCTGATGTGGGAAATCGCGCAGCGCACGCGGTTCAGCGCGTGCCTCTCGATCCCCACGCTCGACGAGCGGGCGTGGCGCGCGACCGAGCCGCACACCCCCAACCCGCGCGCACGCATGGAGGCCGTGGCAGAGCTGAATCGCGCCGGGATCCCCACCGGCGTGCTGATTGCGCCGCTGATGCCGGGCATCAACGACGCGCCCCATCAGTTGGAGCCGCTGCTGCAGGGCGCGATCGCCGCCGGCGCGGTGAGCATCGGCGGCGTGGCGCTGCACCTGCGCCCGGGGGTGAAGGAGGTGTTCATGGAGTGGCTGCGTACGCAGCGGCCTGAGCTGGTGGGGCGCTACGAGTCGCTATACGGCCGTGGCGCCTACGCGCCGCGGGAGGAACGCGAGCGCCTGACGGGGCTGGTGCGCCGCGGCCGCGGCCAGCGAGCGGCTCAGCGACTGCCCGGGCCCCGCCAGCCGCAGCGAGGCGACGCGCACAGCACGAGCGATACCCATGGCGCGAGACCGCCCTCGCAGGAGCGCTTGTTCTGAAGCGCGCCGGGGTCGGCCCAGGCGGCGATCACGAACGAGTCGCTGACGAACGCAAGCGACACCCTGCTCACGCCTCGCCGTGGTAGTAGCCCACGCCATGAGCGCGCTCGACAATCAGGTCCTCCGCGTCGTCGCCCGTCCACACGCCCACCTTGCCGCTGTCGGGGTAGGCGCTGACGGTGGGCAACGTCACGTTCGACCACATCAGCACGCGCACCGTCTCATCGCCGTCGTTGCGCACCTGGTGAGCGCCCACCGGTCCGCGCGGGAAGAACACGAGGTCGTTGGGCGCCAGCTGCTCGGCTCCCTCTGGGGTGCGCACCGTGGGCCGGCCCGCCAGCACCAGCAGCCACTCCTCCTCGCCGTACTCGTAGTGGTAGGGACACAGCGCCTCGCCGGGCGGGATCTCATACATGGTGGCGCCCGTCAGCTGCGCCCCCATCGCGGGACCCAGACGCAGCATCCCCGAGCGAAACCCCTCCGGGTCGGTGGGGTCGAACGTTGGACTCGCCTCAATCAGGTTGCGGCGGTGCACCCGAACACCCCCCTACTCCCGCGCCGTGGCGGCGCGCGGGGGCAGCGAGGGCTCCACGCGCAGCCAGCGGGCGGGCAGCGGCGGCAGCCACCAGTTCCAGCGGCCCAGCAGCGAGACGATCGCGGGGACGAACAGCGCGCGGATCACGGTGGCGTCGAGCAGGATGCCGGCGGCAAGGCCGGTGGCCAGCACTTTCACTTCGGTCTCCGGGCCGCTCGCCAGCGAGGTGAACGCCAGAAACAGGATCAGCGCGGCGCTGGTCACCAGCCGCCCGGTGCGGCCGATGCCGCGCACCACCGCCGTGTTGGTGGAGCCGGTGGCGTCGTACTCCTCGCGCATGCGCGAGAGGATGAACACCTCGTAGTCCATCGACAGGCCAAACAGGAACGCGAACACCATCAGCGGGATCCACGCGGTGATCGAGCCGGTGGCGGAGATGCCCCAGATCTGCTGGGAGCCGTGGCCCTGCTGCCACACCAGCTCCAGCACGCCCCACGCGGCGGCGACGGAGATCACGTTGAGGATCACCGCCTTCAGCGGCAGCAGCAGCGAGCGGAACGCGCGCGCCAGCAGCACGAACGTGATCAGCGCGATCAGGGCGATCATCAGCGGGAAGTTGCCGTACACGGCTTCGATGAAGTCCTGGTTTTGCGCGCCGATCCCGCCCACCTTCACTTCCGGGCCGAACGCGTGCGCCGCCGATTGCACCCGTTCCAGCGTGTCACGGCCAGCGGCCGTGGAGGCGTCGGGGGTGGGGTACTCGTCGAGCACCGCCACGCCCGCGTGGCGCCATTCCGGAGATTCGGGCGCCACCGCGCCGTGCACCCCCGCCACCGCGTTCAAGCGTTGCGCCACCCGCGCGGGCGAGGTGGAGCCGTTCACCAGCACCTCCGCCGGCACCAGCGCGCCGGAGCCGATGCCCGAGCGCTCCAGCGCCAGCAACCCCTGCTTGGCGACGCCTTCTTTGGCGATCGTGTTGACGTTGGAGGAGCCCAGCTGCAGGTTGGTGGCCGCCAGCACCAGCGCCGCCAGCACCAGTGTGGCGCCCAGCGCCGCCACCCAGCGGCCGCGCACGATCAGGTTGGCCCACCCGGTCCACGAGCGGCTGGCGTGCTCGTCGTTGCGCACGTGCGGCCAGTCCAGCCGCGGGCCCAGCTTGGCCAGCACCACGGGCAGCAGCGTCAGCGCGACCGCCACGCTCACCAACGGGATCAGCATCCCCCCGTATCCGACCGAGCGCAGGAACGGAAGCGGCAAAGCGATCAGCGCCAGCAGGCCGATCGCCACGGTGGTGCCGCTAAACACCACCGCGCGCCCCGCCGTGGCCATCGCCCGTTCGATCGCCTGCTCGTGCGCGGCGCCGCGCGCCAGCTCCTCGCGCCAGCGCACCACCACCAGCAGCGAGTAGTCGATCGACACACCCAACCCGATCAGCGCGATCAGGTATTGCACGATCGGCGACACTTCGGTGACCGCGGTGAGCCCGTACACCACCAAAAAGGTGGTCATGATCGCGGCGATCGCCATCATGAGCGGCACCAGCGCGAGGAACGAGCCGAACACGAACGCCAGCACCAGCAGCGCGCCGAGGCCGCCCAGCATCGCCTCCAGCAGCACGCCCGGCCCCTTGCCGCCGCCGCTCTGCGCCGCGAGCGCGTCGTACCCGGTGACGCGCACCGGCGCGCCCGCCACCGTCATCGTGTCGATCGCGGCGCTCGCGTGTTTGGCCGCTTCGGGGTTGGCTTCGAAGGTCTCTTTGGCTTCCGGGCGCGGGTAGGCGACCACGAACGTGGTGTGGCGGTCGCGCGAGAGGAACGTCGCGCTGTGTGTGCCCGCGTAGCCGGCCATCCGCACGCCCGGCAGCGTGCGCTGCAACCGCGCTTCCACCGCGCGTAGTTCGGAGAGCACGGTGGGCGAATCGATCGACGCGGAGCCCGGCAGCGTCACTACCGCCAGCAGTGGCGCGCCGGCGCCTCCCGTCCCGTGGAACTCGCGTTGGATCTGCTGGTTGGCCTCCCAACCTTCCCTGCCGGGCACCGAAAACTTCTGCTTGAGCGCTTCGCTCGCGGGGCCGGCGGACGCCATCCCGATCACCGTCACAACCACCCAGAAGCCGACGACGATGCGCTTGTGTGCCAGGACCCAGCGAGTGATGCGTGTCATGGGGCGCCTCCTTCGAGGGAAGGTTGATGGGCGAGCACAAAAGTTTGTAGCACAAATGATTGGCGATGTCCAATACAAGTGCTATAAATTACTTTCATGTGGCAGGATGGTCCGGTCCCACCTGAGCTGGCGATCTACCCCGGCTATCTGATGGCCCGCCTCGGCCAGGCTTCGGCGGCGCGCTTCCACGCGGCGCTCGCCCCCGAGCGGCTGCACGGGCGGCTGTTTGGCGTGATGAACATCATCGCCGCCCACCCCGGTATCACCCAGCAGAAGCTGGCGGAGTCGACCGCGATCGACGCCAGCTCGATGGTGGCGGTGATCGACGAGCTGGAAGCCAAGGGCTTCGCCGAGCGCCGCCCCCACCCCGACGACCGCCGCGCGCGCGCCATCTACCTCACGCCAGAGGCCACCGCCACGCTCGAGCGCCTGCGCAAGCGCGCGGCCGAGCTGCAGAGCGAGCTATTCGCGGCGCTCACGGTGCAGGAGCGCCAGACGCTGCATGCGCTGCTGCGCAAGCTGGCCACACCGCGGGAGACCGGGGCCGAGACGAGCACGGACGGCAGCGGCGGCGCGGAGGGCAGCGGCGGTGAGGGTCGCGGCGCGAAGGGCGGCAGCGGTGCGGATCGCAGCGCGGACGGCAGCGGCGGCGCGGAGGACAGCGGCCGTGCGGAGGACAGCGGCCGTGCGGAGGACAGCGGCCGCGCGGAGGACAGCGGCGGCGAGGGTCGCAGCGCGGAGGGAGACGGCGCGCACGTTCATTGACTTTTTGGGTGCCAACCACTACTCGACAACTCAAATGATGTCATGAAGTGGTTGGCGTGGAAAAAGAACACAAAACAACAACGCTGACCCCTGCGCGCGGCGGCACCGGCTTACGCCTCGCCGCACGGGCCCGGCCGGCTGCGACATCCGGCCACGTGCCGCCACGCCCGGCCTACGGGACGCAACGCCCGGTCGGTATGCGCGGCTAAGCTAAAGCCATGGTGGCCCGCTAAAGCCATGGTGGCCCGCAAGCCTCAGCGCCCCCGCCCGCGGGGCGCGCTGCGCCACTACGCCGGCTTCCTCTCTCCCGGCGCACTGGCGGCGATGCCGCTGCTGGCGGAACGCAACGGCGCGCAGCGGGTGCGGCGCGCCATGGGGACCATCGGCGACGGCCTCGCCCAGCGCCGACGCCCGACGCGGCCGCGGATGCGCGTGCTCACCGCGGCGCCCGGCGCCAAGCTGCGCTGGCGGGAGGCGCCCGCGCCCCCCGCGCCCGGACCCGACGGGGCGGTGGTACACCCGATCGCAATCGCCACCTGCGACATCGACTGCCCGCTGGTGATGGGCGCCACGCAGCTGGCGCTGCCGCTGCACCTCGGCCACGAATGCGTGGCGGAGGTGGTGAGCGTGGGCGCGCGCGTGCGCACGGCGAAGCCAGGCGACCGCGTGATCGTTCCCTTCCAGATCAGCTGCGGCGCGTGCGCCAACTGCCGCACTGGGCGCACCGGCAACTGTCTGGCGGTGCCACCGCTGTCGGCCTACGGCATGGGCCTCGCCACCGGCCACTGGGGTGGCGCCTTCTCCGACCAGCTGGCGGTGCCGTACGCCGAGGCAATGCTGGTGGCACTGCCAGACGGGATCGACCCGGCGGCGGCCGCCAACGTGTCGGACAACCTGTGCGACGCCCATCGCCACATCGGTCCGCATCTGCCGGCGCTGCTGCGCGAGGATCCGGAGACCGAGGTGCTGATCCTCGCGTGTCTCTCGCGCACGCCCACGTTCACCGCCGCCACCCCGCTGTACACAGGCCAGATCGCGCTGGCGATGGGCGCTCGCAACGTCACCTTCGTCGACTCCCGCCCGCACGTGCGCGCGCTGGCGGAGCAGCTGGGAATGAACGCACTGCGCCCCCAGAAGCTGCGCCGCCGCGCGGTGGCGCCATTGGTGGTGCACGTCAGCGCCGACCCGCTGGCGATCGCGCTCGACCACACCGCCCCCGACGGCGTCTGCACCAGCTCCGGCGGCCTCCACCCCAGCGCGCGATTGCCGTTCCTGCAGATGTACGTGCGCCGCGCCGCGCTCCACGTCGGCATCCCCCACACCCGCCCGCTGATGCCGCAGGTGCTGGAGCTGATGCGTGACGGGCGCTTGCGCCCCGAGCTGGTGACCACCGCCGTTGCCCCGCTCGACGACGCCCCCCGCGCGCTGCGCGAGCACTGCCTCGGAGGGGGCGTCAAGACGGTGTTGACGGCGTAGGCCCGACGGTCGGGCGGGACGGGGATACGGCAGATCAGGGTTCGGTGCCGGCAGATTGACGCCCGCCGCTCACGGCGCCAGCCGCGAAACCGTCCAGCGCTGGCCCTCGCGCACGTACAGCAGCCGGTCGTGCATCCGGTCGGGTGCCTGGCTCCACAGCTCGACCAGGTCGGGGGCCACGCGGATCGCGCCCCAGTCGGGGGGACACTCCGGCGGGCGCTCCATCGCCCCCATCAGGTGCGCATGGCGCGCCCGCAACTGCTCCACGTCGTCGATCGGCTGGCCCTGGCGCGAGACGAGCGTCTGCATGCGGTGCCCCAGCGCGCGCTCGTCGAACAGCTCCACCGCCAGCGCGCGCTCGGCGAGCACAGCCTCGCCGGTGATGTGCACCTGACGCCCCACGGACGGCCAGTAGAACAGCAGCGCCACCCGCGGGTTGGCTTCCAGCTCCCGCGCTTTGCGCGTCCACAGCGCCGAGGTGAACACCAGCGCGTCCTCCTCCGCGCGCTTCAGCAGCACCGTCCGTGCCGACGGCCGCCCGTCCGCGCCGACCGTCACGAACGCCACCGCCTCCGGCTCCGCCACCCCCGCCGCGCGCGCCTCGGCCAGCCAGCGCTCGAGCGTGCGCAGGGGCTGAGTGGTGCCTTGATCGCGCTTCATATCGCCGAGCGGAGGTTATCTCGCGAGGGGCACTAATCGATCACGTACACCGCCGCGCAACCGAAGTGGCGCACAAACGCAAGCATGGGCGCCAAGGTTTCCGTGAGATTCTGCGACTCGCAGTCGCCCAGCACGTACCGCGCACCGGTGCTGCGCACGAAGGCACGCGCCCGGGTGGCGGACATTTCCCCGGTCAGCAGCTTTTCGGCGCTGACGCTGCGATAGCGGCAGGCGGGCTCCGACCAGTAACAGTTGCCGGTGTACACCTTGCGGCCGGTTTGCGCAGGCACCACCATGCCGAGGTAGAAACGCGTCAGCACGCCCCCGGAGTGCGGATCCCGCTCCAGGTAGGCCAGCGCCCGGCTCTCGCCGGCGGCGATGAAGTTGGCGTTGCCGCTGCGCGGTTTGACAAGCCGCTGCGCGTATTTGAGCATGTAGAGGGTGCCGGGCACGATGACCACGGCGATCGCCACCACCGTCAGCGCTGGCAGCGAGCGCCTGCCGCCGTCGCGCAGCCGTGCGCGGACCGCCGGCCACGGGAGCGTGCACACGCCCTGCACCGCCAACACGCCCAGCGGGATGGTGACGCCCAGCAGCGCGTGGGTGGAGCCGCTGCCCTGCCACTCCGACAGCGCGAAGATCGCCACCGTCGCCGCCGGCCACACGCGCGCGGTGAGCTCCAGGAAACTGCTCACCCGTGTGCGGTAAGCCAACAGAGCAGGCAGCGCCAGCAGGATGAATCCGCTCACCACATGCCCCACCGGGTAGGTGCTGAGCGCCGCTTCGCGCTCGCGCTGCCACACCGGGTCGAAGTGCACCAGCAGCGCGAAGTACAGCAGCGGCAATGCCGTCAGCGCCACGGTGAGCGCCGGCGCCGCCAGATCCGCCGGGCGGCGGATCGCGGGCGGGAGAGCGCTCGCCGCCTGGCCGCCGGTGGCTGCTGTCGGACCGTCGGTCGCCGCCCGACCGTCGGTCGCCGCCGAGCCGCCGATCGCCGCTGGGCTATCGGTGACCGCCGACCGGCGACGCGCGAGCAGCGCCAGCTCGGCGCCCACCACGATCAAAATCAACGTCTCCCCCTGCCACGGATGCAGCCAGCTGGCCAGCATTCCCAACAGCGCCGCCGCCGCGCTCACGCGACCGGCGGCGCGCGCGCGGCTGTAGGCGAGCAGCGCGCCCAACGTGCACGCCAGCGCGATCAGCGCAAACGGGTAGCCCCACGACCAAAACACGATCCACGAGTCGCCGATCACCTGCCCCCAGCCGTACAGCAGCGCCAGCGTGAGCGCCGCGCGGCGCGGCCAGCGCCCGGGGATCAGCCGGTAGACGTAGGCGCGCGTGACGAAGAAGATCGCCAGCAACGCCACCGGCTTCCACAGCAGCAGCGCCACGTACGGCGCCACGCCCAGCGCCGCCACGCCGGCGGAGACGGCCAACAGCGGCTGGAAGAAGTCGGCGGAGGTGTGCGCCAGCACATACAGGTCGGGGCTGGCGCCGTGCTGGAGGATGCCGCGCAGCCACATCAGCGACTGCATCCCGTCCTCCTGGTACACGGCTTCGGTGCCAGTCCAGACGCGACCATTCACCGCCACCTGCCACAGGTCGAGGCCGAGCGTCCACAGCGACAGCGCCGCCACCACCACCAGCAGCAGCAGGTCGAAGCGATCGAGTCGCGGGCCGCGCATGGCGCCCGCGAGCCGTGTGTTTGCCATCAGGCGCTGAACTTCCGGCTGCGCACCAGCCCGGCGCGGTGCAGTTGCAGGCGCGCCAGCGCGCGCAGGGTCTTCAGCCCGTACACGGTCGAGGCGCGCGGCCCCACCGAGGAGGCGTCGTTGGAGTAGATCGTGCGCACCGGCACCTCGGCAATGCGAAAGCCGAAGTACACCACCTGCATGAGCAGCTCCGAGTCGAACGAGAAGTCCAGCGAGTTGCGCAGGAACGGGATGCCCATCAGCAGCTCGCGCGAGTAGGCGCGGTAGCCGGTGTGCAGCTCCGACAGGGAGGTGCCCAGCGCGCGGTTCTCGATCGTGGTGAGCGCACGGTTGGCGATGTACTTGTACTTCGGCATCCCCCCCGCCAGCGCACCGCCCTTCTCCATCAGCCGCGAGCCCAACACCAGGTCGGCCTCGCCGGCGAGGATCGGCTTCACCAGCTCGGGGATCAGCGTCGGCTCGTACTGGCCGTCGGGGTGCAGCATCACCACCACGTCGGCGCCGTCTTGGAGCGCTTGCAAATAACAGGTCTTCTGGTTGCCACCGTACCCCACGTTGTGCGGGTGGGGAATCACGTGCAGCGGCAGCGTGCGCGCCAGCTCCACGGTGCCGTCGCGCGAGCCGTCGTCCACCAAGATGATCTCGTCCACCCACTCGCGCGGAATACCCGACACGGTGGCGGCCAGCGTGCGCGCGGCGTTGAGCGCCGGCATCACCACGATCACCTTGGCGGCGCCCTTCTCGGGGGCACCGGGGCCGGCACCACCGGCCGCGCCCGCAGCCGTGGCGACGGCGGCCTCGCCCGCTCCGGCTTGTGTGGTGGGCGCCGGCGTGCTCACGACGACGCCGCGCTCCCGTTCAGCGACGCCACCAGCGGCCGGTTGGCGGCCTCATCGGTTGCATGCAACCGCGCCCCGGCGCCGTCATGGGGCGCCACCGGCGATTGGTGGGCCGCCTCGTCGGCGTCATGCAACCGCGCCGCGGCGCCGCGGGCCGGATGGCGGGCGTTGTGATGCAGCAGCGCCACGCCAACCACGATGAACGGCAGGAAGTTGACGAGGTGCAGCACGAGCGCGTAGGGCAGCGCCGCCGCGTGGGGGATCCCGTAGGCCTTCAGGGCGATCAGCGCGGCGCCCTCGAACACGCCCACCGCGGCGGGTGGCGCGGGCAGGATCATCGCCAAGCCGACCGCCACCGTGACCAGCACGCCGCAGGCGAATGGCAGGTGCAGGTGGAAGGCGAATGTGACGCAGTAGGCCAGCACTGCCGTGAGCATCCAGGCGATCAGCGTCCACACGAGGCCCTGCAGCGCCACCCCGGGGTAGCGCAGGCCGCTGAGGCCGTTGGCGAGCTCCACCACGCTGCGCTCCCACCGCTCCTCGGATAGTCGCGGCAGGCGCCGAAGCGGCACCAGCAGCACCCGCAGCGCGCGCTCCCCCATCACCGCCAGCGTCAGCGCCGCCGCGGCGATCGCCACCGCCAGCACGCCTGCGGCGATCGCCGCCGATTCCAGCCACCCCACCGGCGGCAGCCAGGGGAGCGCGACGAAGAAGATGAGGAGGATGCCGACCACGTCGTAGAGCCGTTCGAGTACCACGGTGCCGGCGATCTCCACCGGCTGCGCGGCGCTGCGCCGGCTGAGCACCACCACCCGCGCCACTTCGCCGGCGCGCGCGGGGAGGATGTTGTTGTAGAGATAGCCGATCATCGTCGCGTTGGCCACCGGCCCCAGCGGCGGGCGCCGACCGGGGGCGAACAGCGCCCGCCAGCGCAGCGCGCGAGCGCCCATCGCCAGCGCCAGCGCCGCCAGCGCCGGCACCAGCCACAGCCAATCGCTGGCGCGCAGCGCCCGCCACGCCGCGCCGAGCTGCAAGCCGGACAGGGCGATGTAGGAGAACAGCACCGTCACGGCGATCGTCGCCAGCCACAGCAGCGAGGAGGCGCGCACAGGCACGCGGCGCGCGGGGGGCTGGTGCGCCGGCGGAGAAGTGCGAGGCCGAGGGTCGGTGGGCGCTAGTGTCATCGGACCTCCGGTGTTATATAGCGCGCGTGCGCGCCGAGCCGACGCACCGCGTGCCGGAGTGCACTGCTTGTGCGTGACGCTACAAAGCTTGCGGCGGCGGCGCCACCTGGAACAGCAACCGCCTACGCCGCCAGCGCGTCGGCCTCCTCGCGTTCGGGCGCGTCGATGGGCAGGGGTGCCACGGCGGGGCGCGCGGGGCGGCGCAGCAGCAACGCGGCGACCAGCGCGCCGGCCAACGCGAAGGCGGCGCCCACCGCGAACGCCGTGTCGAAGCCGCTGGTGAGCGCGCTCGCGGCGCCGGACGCGGCGTGCGCGCGGGTTTGGGCGTCGGCGATCGTCGCCAGCACCGCCAACCCCAGCGCGCCGCCCATCAGCCGCGAGGTGTTGAGCAGGCCCGAGCCCAGCCCGCTCTGCGCGGGGGGCAGCGACTGCATCGCCACGATCGTGGCGGGCACCAGCGAGAAGCCCATGCCGATCGCCGACAGCGTGGCGCCGGGGAGCACCGCGGTGAAGTAGGAGTCGTGCGGGCTCACGCCCACCAGCAGCGCGATGCCGGCGGCGGCGCACAGCATCCCGGTGGCGATCACCGCGCGCACGCCCACTTTGGCGACCGCCCGCGGCGCCAGCGTGCTGGCGAGGAAGATCGACAGCGTCATCGGCAAAAACCCCACGCCCGCTTCGATGGCGTCGAAGTGGAGCACCTGTTGCAAATACAGCGTCAGGAAAAACCACACAGGGAAAAACGCCGCGTACAGGAGGATCACCACGAGGTTGGCCACCCGCAGCTGGCCGGTGCGCAGCACCGAGAGCGGTACCAGCGGCGCCTTCGCCACGCGCGCCTCCACCCACGCAAACGCGCCCAGCAGCGCCACGCCGGCGGCCAGCGGGCCGAGCACGCCGAGCGCGCCCCAGCCGAGCGTGTCGGTGCGCACGATCCCGTACGTGAAGCTGACCAGGCTGGCGGTTACCAGCACGGCGCCCGCCACGTCGAAGTGGCGCGTCTGCTCGCTCGCCCACGACGCCGGGATTGCGCGGCGGCCCAACGCGATCACGACGACGCCCAGCGGCACGTTGACGGCGAAAATCGCCTGCCAACCAAACCCCTGCGTCAGCAGGCCGCCCAGCAGCACGCCCGAGGAGGCGCCCAGCGCGCCCATCGCGCCCCACATCCCCACCGCGCGGTTGCGCGCCGGGCCGGGAGCGAAGGCGCTGGTGATGATCGACAGCGTCGCCGGCGACAGCACCGCGCCGCCGAAGCCCTGCAGCGCCCGCGCGCCGATCAGCAATCCACGCGTGTTCGCCAGCGCGCACGCCAGCGACGCCAGCGAAAACAGCGCGGTGCCGGCGAGGAACACGCGGTGGCGGCCCAACAGATCGGCGCAGCGGCCGCCCAGCATGAGAAAGCCGGCGAACGTCAGCGTGTACGCGTTCACCACCCACTGCAGCCCGGTGGTGGAGAAGCCCAGCGCCTGGTGGATCGCCGGCAGCGCCACGTTGACGATCGACACGTCGAGGATCACCATGAACTGGGCCAAACACACCACCGTCATCAGCGAGGCGTGGGAGGCTTGCTTGCGGGGAAGAGGCATCACGGTTGCGTTCATGGGTACAGTGTGCAACACTTCCTATCCAGGTAGTAGATAAGGGTTTATCCTGGTATAGAAAGTGCCAGTCTCAACCGCGAAAATCCCAATGTCGGTAGACGGCGGCCCCGATGGCAACGGCAGCACCGGCCAGACCGATGGCGCCCCCGACTGGAACGGGCGTCGCGCCCGCTCCGCCCAACGCCGCCGCGACGAGCTGGCGCACTTTTTGCGCAGCCGCCGCGACTCGCTGCAGCCGGAGGATGTGGGGCTGGCGGGGGGCGGACGGCGCCGCACGCCCGGTTTGCGCCGCGAGGAGGTGGCGCAGCTGGCGGGGGTGGGCGCCACCTGGTACACGTGGCTGGAGCAGGGCCGCGACGTGCGCGCCTCGCTGGACGTGCTGGAGGCGCTGGCACGGGCGCTGCGGTTGACGCAGGCCGAGCGCACCCACCTGGTGGTGTTGGGCAGGGGCGAGGAGCCGCCGCCGTGCAAGTCGCCCGCCGAGCGCGTGTCGCCCACCTTGCGCCGGCTGATCTGCAACCTCGGACCCAACCCCGCGTTCGTGCTCGGCCGCCGCTGGGACTACCTCGCCTGGAACGATGCCGCGTGCGCACTGCTGGGCGACCTCAGCGCCGTGCCGCGCGCCTCGCGCAACCACGCGTGGCTGACCTTCACCGACCCGGCGCGCCGCGAGATGTTCACCGACTGGGAGCGTTCCTCGCGCTTGCTGGTGGCCAAGCTCCGCGCCGACACCGCCCGCCACGTGGGCGACCCCGAGTTCGACTCCCTGATCGCCGCACTGCGCAATGCCAGCCCCGAGTTTGCGCGTGCGTGGGAGCGGCACGAGGTGTCCGTCGGCGGCGAGGGCCGCAAGGACCTGCGCCACCCCACGGCGGGCACGCTGTCGTTTTCACACGCCGTGTTTCACCCCGCCGAGGCCTCCGAGCAGCGGCTGGTGCTGTACTCGCCGCTGCCCGACCACTCCACGCCCGCCAAGCTGGCGGCGCTGTTGGAGGAGCGCGTCACGGTCGCCACCGCCACTCGAGCGCTCGACCGGTGCGCACCAGAGGTGGTCGCCGCCGGCGCTTGAGCGGCCTCAGCCGGCCTCGCCGTAGGTTCCCTGCTTCGGTCGCACCCGCCCGCCCGGGAAGGCGAGGCGCAGGATCGTGCGGTGCACGGCGCCAAGCTGGCGGTGGAACGGGCCGCTGTTGTAGGGGAGGTCGTAGCGGCGGCAGATATCGCGCACGCGCGGGGCGATCTCGGCGTAACGGGAGGAGGGGATGTCGGGGAACAGGTGGTGCTCCACCTGAAAGCCGAGGTTGCCGCTGAGGAAGTGAAACGCGGGCCCGCCGTCGATGTTGGCGGAGCCCAGCAGCTGGCGCACATACCAGCCCCCGCGCGTCTCGTTTTCAACCTCCCGCTCGCTGAACGTGTACGTCTGGTCGGGGAAGTGCCCGCAGAAGATGATCGAGTGCGCCCACACGTTGCGCACGATGTTGGAGGTGAAGTTGGCGACCAGCGTGGCTTTGAAAGCGTTGCGGTCTCGCGACGCCGCCGCCGACAGCAGCGGGAAGGCGATGTAATCCTTCACCGCCTGCCGGCGCGCCTTCAAGCCGATCGCGCGCAGCTCGGCCAGCGCCTTGGCCTTGGGCTTCTCACCGCTTTTGATGGCCTCGAAGTTGAGGTCGTGCATCGCCACGCCCCACTCGAAGAAGCCCATCAGCAGCAGGTTGTAGAGCGGCTGCAGCAGATACACCGGGTGCCACCGCTGGTGGGGGTCGATGCGCATGATCTCGTACCCCAAGTCGCGGTCTTTGCCGCGGATGTTGGTGAATGTGTGGTGCTCGTAATTGTGCGAGTGCCGCCACGCGTCGGCCGGAGAGGCGGTGTCCCAATCCCAGCTTTGCGAGTTGATGTCGGGGTCGTTCATCCAATCCCACTGGCCGTGCATCACGTTGTGGCCGATCTCCATGTTCTCGAGGATCTTCGCCACCGACAGCGCCGCGGTGCCGGCGATCCACAGGCCGCGGCGGCGCGAGCCCAACAGCAGCGCGCGCCCCCCAACCGCCAGCTGGCGGTGCAAACGGATGGTGGCACGGATGTAGCGCGCGTCGCGCTCGCCCAGATCGGCGTACACCTCCTCGTGCAGCGCGTCCAGCTCCTGGCCCAACCGCTCCAGCTGCTCGGGGGTCAGCCGGCGCAGCGGGTTGTCAGGGTCGGTGACGGGATGCAGCCGATTGTCGGGGTCGGCGTCGGGAGCAACCTCGATGGGAGGCGCAACCGGCGGGCGTTGGGCAGTGGCTGACATGAGGTACCTCCGGTTGGTTAGAGCTCGATCTCAATTGGTCCTTCGGGCGCGTTGACACAGGTACGCAGCAGTTCGCCCGGCGTGCCGTGCACGCGACCGGTGCGCAAATCGCGCACGCGACCGGAGCGCAGCCGCCCGACGCAGCTGTGGCAGATGCCCATGCGGCAGCCGTGCGGCAGCTTGGCGCCGGCCTGCTCGCCGGCCACGAGGATCGGCTGGCGACCGTCGCTGTGCGCGCGGATGTTGCTGGCGCACAGGTCGATGCTGCCGCCGGCGCCACATCCGACACCATCGCCGGCCATGGCCCCGTCGGCACCGGCACCGCCCGCGCCGTCGTCCAGCCAATCGAGCGGCTGAAAGCGCTCGACGTGCATCCGCGCCGGATCCCCCTCCGTGCGCCAGTGCTCGCTCAGCACGCGCAGCAGCCCGGAGGGGCCGCACACGTATGCGTCGCGCTCGCGCCAGTCGGGGCACAGCCGCTCCAGCTCCGCCGGCGTGAGGCGGCCGTGGGCGGCGGTGAGCCGCTCGTGCAGCCGGTAGCCGGCGCGGCGGTCGTGCAGCGCGCGCAGCTCGTCCCGGAAAATCGCCTCCTCGGCGGTGCGGGCGCAGTGGAGGTGGACGATGTTGTCCAGCTCCCGCGTCCGCGCCAGGCCGCGGAGCATGCTGGCGATCGGCGTGATGCCGCTGCCGGCGCTCACCAGCAGCAGCCGCGCAGGGCGCGGGGTGGGCAGCACGAACGTGCCTTCCACGCCGCCCAACCGCACGATCGCGCCGGGGCGCAGGCGGCGGAAGAGGTAGGGCGACACCTTCCCGCCGGGCACCAGCTTGGGGGTGATCGCGATGCGCCCGTCGGCGCGCTGGGGATCGGAGGTGAGCGAGTAGGCGCGCCAGTGGTGCACGCCGTCCACCTCCACTCCCAGCCGCACATACTGGCCGGGCAGGTGTCCCTCCCACCCCCGCCCCGGCCTGATCGTGACGGTGACGGCGGTGGCGCTCTCGCGGTGCACGCCCTCCACCCGCCCGCGCAGCTCCAGTGTCGACCACAGCGGGTTGAGCATCTCCAGATAGTGGTCGGGCGACAGCGGCGAGGTGAACGAGCCGATCAGCCGCAGCGCGCGACGGTGCAGCGGTGCGACCGTGGGCACGGCGCCACGTTCAGACATCGGAGGAGGAGGAGGAGGAGGAGGAGGAGATCATGACCTGATACCATGCTACCTCAATCGAGGTTACATCAAACACGGTACCCTTGGTGGAAGATGGCAAGTGTGAGCACGAGCACAGAAGAGACGCGCGCCGGCACACCGGCCAGGCGTGACGGCCAGCCGACCGACCTGACGATCGAGCAGCTGGCGGCGGAGGTGGGGATGTCGGTGCGCAACATCCGCAACCACACCTCGCGCGGGCTGTTGCCGCCGCCGGAGGTGAGAGCGCGCGTGGGCTACTACGGCCCCGACCACGTGGCACGGCTGAAGCTGATCCTCGATCTGCAGGCCGACGGCTTCAACCTCGCCGCGATCGAGCGGCTGCTGAGCGCGTCCGGCGGGCAGGCGGCGAGGCTGCTGGGGCTGCGCAACGCGATGACGGCGCCGTACGAGAGCGAGACCCCCGAGGTGATCACCGCCGCGGAGTTGCGCGAGCGCTTCGGCGAAGTGGACGGTAAGGACGCCGCCCGCATCCGCAAGCTGCGGCTGCTGATCCCGCTGGGCGACGACCGCTTCGAGGTGCCCTCACCGGCGTTGACGCGCGCCGCCGAAGAGGTGGTCGCGCTGGGCATCCCGCTGCACGCGGCGCTGTCGCTGGTGGAGCGCCTCAGCCACGACTGCCAGTCGATCTCACACGCGTTTGTGAAGCTCTATTTGAAGGAGCTGTGGGAGCCGTTCACGGCCGCCGGGCAGCCGGAGGAGCGCTGGGACGAGGTGATCGAGGCGATCGGCACGCTGCGCGGCATCGCCTCCGAGGCGCTGCTGGGGATGTTCAAGCTGCGGATGACCGCCGAGGTCGAAACCGCCTCGGGGCGGCTGCTGGGGCACCAGGCGAAGCGGTCGCGGTGAGGCGTTAGCGATTGACGAACACACCGCCGAGACGTTCCCACTCGGACGGAGCCCACTGGCCGTCCCAAGCCCTGTGATACATGGCGTTGTCGAGGCCGATACCAAAAAGGTCCAGTCTCCCCGCCCCCCACGAAACCGCCGTGGGAGGGCTGAGGAATATGCCACCGAGGCTCTCCCACCCGGAGCTCCACTGGCCGTCCCAAGCCTTGTGGTACATGGCGTTGTTGGTGCCGATACCGAAAAGGTCAAGTCTCCCCGCCCCCCACGAAACCGCCGTGGGAGGGCTGAGGAATATGCCACCGAGGCTTTCCCACTCGGACGGAGCCCACTGGCCGTCCCAAGCCCTGTGGAACATGGCGTTGTCAGAGCCGAGACCGAAAACGTCGAGCCGACCCGCCCCCCACGAGACGGCAGCCGGTGGACTGACAAACACGCCACCGAGGCTTTCCCACTCGGACGGAGCCCACTGGCCGTCCCAAGCCCTGTGGAACATGGCGTTGTCGGTGCCGATACCGAAAACGTCGAGCCGACCCGAACCCCACGAGATAGCAGCCGGTGGTTTCATGTCTCCTCCTGTGTCTGCCAATGCGGCAGGTTGCTTGGTCTCATTGGGAGGAAGACTTATAGACCTAGCTAACACGAGTCAAGAGGACGCTACGATCCCAACTACCAGTCTCAATTGCCACGCCAAGAATGTCTCCAACTCGGCGTGGGACGGGGGCCGTCCGGAACCAGCCGGCCGCGGTGCACACAGGGGCGACCTAGCGTGGAGAGCTCAGCGAGAGGCTCGTCTGTCGTGATTTGTGGCTTCGGTACTCCACGTCGCGCCCTGTGCAGCTCAGGAATCGGCGGGCGGGCGGCGCTCGCGCTTGCGCTCGGAGGCCCGACGCTTGGCCGCCAGGCGCCGCTCACGCGAGGCCACGGTGGGACGCGTGGCGCGGCGGCGCTTGGGAACGGCGAGCGCGCTCGCCAGCCGCGCGCTCAAGCGGGTTAGAGCCAACTCGCGGTTGCGCGCCTGCGATCGCTCATCCTGCGCGACCCCCACCACTCGCGGCCCGGCGCGCGCCAGCACCCGGCTTCGCTGGGCGTCGGTGAGCGATCGCGAGGCGAGTACGTCGAAGCTGGCTTCCACGCGGGAGGCTGTGACATTGGCGTGCTGTCCCCCGGGGCCCGAGGAGCGGCTTGCGCGCACCGTGACCTCCGACAGCGGAATCGTCAGCTCGCCAGTGATCCGCAGCCGCTGACGATCGTCCGCTTCGGATTCCGTCGATGGTGTCACCGCCGCGGTGGATCAGTCGAGGTTGTCGAGAATCTCGTTCGCCCGCGACCACTGGTCGGGGGCGACGACTAGGTAGATGTCACCACGTCCACGCCGATCCAGCGGATGATCGGCGACGCACCCCGCGTCGACCCCCAACGCGCGCAACTGGTCGCGCCACGCCACCGCCGTGCCCTGATCCTCGAATGTGGAGACCGTCTCCCAACTCTCGAAACGAGGGTCGCCGATCGCGACCGGCGGGTCCTTGGCCACACCGCGGAACAGGCGAAGCGCACGCATCGAGATCAGCGTACACCGCGGCGGACGCCGGACTGCCGATTGCGTGCGGGAGCGACCTCGCATGGGTGCCCATTGAGATGCTCGTCCGCCGCGGCATGCGGCTCCGAGTCGCCTGGCTGGCGAGGCTGACACACTGGCGCGGTGCCTCCGACCCTGCGTGCCGGCCGCATTACGCTGCGACCCTTGCGAGCGGGCGAGGTCGACGAGCTGGCGAGCATTGTGACGCGCTCCGGCGTCAGGGAGTGGTGGGGGCCGCTGGAGGATGACGAGCACACGCGCGAGGGTCTCGTCAACGACGGCACCGCGTTTTCGATCGAAATCGACGGCGCGCTGGCGGGATGGCTGGGGTACAACGAGGAGACCGATCCCGACCACCGCTACGCCAGCCTCGACATCTTTTTGGCGCCGGAGTATCAAAACCAGCGGCTCGGACCGGCCGCGCTGCGGCTCGCCGCGGAATGGCTTTTCGGGGAGCGTGGACACCATCGCCTCACGATCGACCCGGCGTGCGACAACGTGCGCGCGATCCGCGCCTATGCGGCGGTCGGCTTCCGCCCCGTGGGGGCGATGCGCCGCTACGAGCGCGGCGCGGACGGCCGCTGGCACGACAATCTGCTGATGGACCTGCTGCGCGAGGAGTTGCAGGGCGACGGGCAAGCACCCCGATGAGCAGTCCATGCGATCCCGGCGATGTGTGCCGCCGGGTGTGTATGTGCTTCTCCCGGCGCCGCTCGCTGGGACTGCCGTTCGTGCTGGGCGTCGCGCGGCGGTAGTCGCCACGCGCCCGCGAGGCGATCCCCTGGCGCGGGGTGTCGCGCGCGGCGGCGATGTGCAAGTGTCCGCGCGATGGCAGCGCGAATCCTCGTGGGAGTGCTGGGCGCCGCACTGGTGATGCTGATGCTGAGCGAGGTGTTCCTCGTGTTTTTGCTGCCGCGCCGCGTGAAGCGCGACCCGCGGATCGTGCGCAGGGTGTTTGCGATGGGCTGGCGCCCGTGGCGGCGGATGGCGCGGCGGGTGCCACCGCGCGCGGCCGACACGATGCTGGGCATATACGGCCCGCTGGGGCTGCTGCTCAACCTCGCGCTATGGGTGACGGGGTTGATCGTGGGGTATACGTGTTTGCAGTGGGCGCTGCACTCAGACCTGCACCCCATCCATCCGGTGAGCTTCGGCGATGACCTGTTTTTCAGCGCCGCCACGATGGTGAGCAGCGGCACTGGATCGCTAACCGCAGAGGATACGGCGGCACGGCTGGTGCAGGTGATCGACGCCGCCAGCGGACTGGCGGTGCTGACGCTGGTGATCGGCTATCTGCCAGCGCTGTTCCAGGCGTTTTCCCAACGCGAGGCCACGGTGTCGCAGCTGGATGCGCGCGCCGGCTCGCCGCCCACCGCCGGGCGGTTGGTGGTGCGCTCGACCCAGCGCGGGGGGTGGCCGGCGCTGAGCGACTATCTGCGCGAGTGGGAGACGTGGGTGGCGGAGCTGATGGAGACCCATTTGGCCTACCCGGTGCTGGCGTTTTTCCGCTCCCAACACGTCAACCAAAGCTGGCTGGCGGCGCTGTGCACGGTGCTCGACTCATGTGCGCTCACCGTGGCGGCGGCCCCGGTGGGCAGCGTGGACCCGGCGCGCTTCACGTTTGCCATCGCCCGCCACGCGGTGGTCGACCTCTGTTACAGCTTTCGCGGGCAGCCCAACGCTCCCGCCGACCGGCTCAGCGACGGCGAGTTCGAGCGGCTGCTGGCGGAGCTGCGCGACGGCGGCGTGCAGCTGGGCGCCCCGCCGGCGGAGATTCACGCGCGGCTGACGCGCATGCGGGGGCTGTACGAACCGTACGTGCACGCCCTGTCGGTGGCATTGGAGCTGCCGCTGCCGCCGTGGGTGGCGCCGGAGTCGACCAGCGACAACTGGCGCACCACCGAATGGCACTGATCCCGCGAGCAGCCGCTGCCCGCCGTCGGCGACGTGAGGGCGGGCCACATGTAACGCCACGCGCCTGCCGGCCATTAAAGGGTTGTGGAGCGCCGTGTCAGGTTTGAGCTGCTGTACGGCAAACACGCGCCGGCGGAGGGGGCGTGGTGGAAGCGCGGTTTGTGGAGCGCATGCGTTTGCCCCACGGCCGGGTGGCACGGTATGACCGCCGCGAATGGTTGGACGCCGCCGCCGGGAGCCGGCGCGATCGGAGCGTCATGCCGGCCGCGCTCATCCGCGGCTACCGGCGCCTGCCGCCGGGGGCGGCCAGCGAAGCGCTGCTGAAGGTCACCCGCCAACACCCGCATGCGCGCTTGCTGGTGGAAAAGCCGGCGAAGCCGGGGCCCAGACCCGAGCGGCCGGCGAAGCCCCGGTGGCGAGCCAGCCGATAAACCCGCAATTTGCGAGTTTTTTTCTGTCGATCTTTGCGTTTGTGGCTGCGCCCACCGGGAAAAACGGCCCTACGTGTCGACCAATGCATTGACCCGTTACGGTCCGCCCGCCGCCTGGGGCGCACACACCGACGCGGTGCTGTTGACGGGCGCCACCGGGTTTCTGGGCATGGAGCTGCTGGCCGGCTATCTGGAGCGCACCGATCGCCACGTGTACGCGCTGGTGAGGGGTGTCAACGATCGTCAGGCACACGCGCGTTTGCAAAACACGCTGGCGCGGCTGTTCGACGCTGGACATCCCTACGAGGAGCGGGTGAGCGCGGTGCGGGGAGACATCACCCGACCCGGCCTGGGCCTCGGCAACCGCCGTCGCGCGGCGCTGGCCGAGCGGGTGAGCGAGATCGTGCACAGCGTCGCGTCGGTGTCGTCGAGAACGAGCTGCACACCGCGCGCCATCAACGTGGAGGGCACCAGCCGCGTGCTGGAACTCGCCGCGCAGTGCCACACACGAGGGGAGGGGCTGCGGCGGCTCACCCACATCTCCACCGCCTATGTCGCCGGTCAGCACCGCGGCTGCTTCAGCGAGGACGATCTCGATGCGGGGCAGCGTTTCCGCAACGCCTACGAGCAGTCGAAGTTCGAGGGCGAGCAGCTGGTGGCGAGTTGGCGCGCGCAGCTGCCGATCACCGTGGTGCGCCCCAGCATCGTGGTCGGCGAGCGCCACAGCGGCTGGACGGCGTCGTTCAACGTGCTGTATTGGCCGTTGCGCATGTTCTCCCGCGGCGCCTACCTGGCGGTGCCCGCGCGCGCGACGGCGCCGGTGGACGTGGTGCCGGTCGACTACGTCACCGACGCCATCCTCGCGCTCAGCCGGGCCCCCGAGGCGGTGGGAGCCACCTTCACCGCTGCGCGACTATTTCGATCGCCTCGTGGAGTTTGCGCTGGCCGCCGAATGGGGCCGCCGCGAGCTGCGGCGCCCGGGTGCGGTGGTGCCGCTGGCACAGGCGCGGCTTGTCCACCGCCGCCCCCGCGCACGTGGTGAGCGACTGGTGGCGGCCGGATGAGCGGCGTGAGGCTGTCGGGGTTGGATGCGTCGTTTTTGGCGGTGGAGACTCCCACGGCGCACATACACGTTGGCTGGGTGGCCACCTTCTCGCCGCCGGCCGGCGAATCGCTCCCGAGCTTCGAGGAGGTGCGCGATCACATCGCCCGGCGTTTGGTGCGCGCGCCGCGCTGGCGCCAGCGGCTGGCGCCGGTGCCGTTGGGATGGACCGCGCCCGAGTGGGCCGACGACACCGCGTTGACCATCGATCGCCACCTCTACCGCGCGCCCGGGCCGCTGAGGGGCTTGGTGGACGAGGTGATGTCGATCCCGCTGCGCCGCGACCGTCCGTTGTGGGAGATGTGGGTGTGCGAGGAGCCGGACGAGCAGCGGTTGGCGGTGATCGGCAAGGCCCACCACTGCATGGTGGACGGCATCGCCGCGGTGCAGCTGGGCTCGCTGTTGCTCGACCTCACGCCCACCCCAGCCGATTACGAGCCCGACGAGTGGCAGCCGGCGCCCGCGCCCGGCGGCGAGGGCTTGCTGATAAGGGGCGTACGCGATCTGGTGGCAGGGCAGCTGGGGCTGTTGCGAGCGCCGCTGGCGGTCGCCGTGTCGCCCGTGAACACGGCACGCCAGACCCTTGCCGGTGCGGTGCGGGCGACCCGCGCGCTCAGCCACTCGCTGTTCAGCGACGCGCCCGCCAGCGCGCTCAACCGCTCACTGTCGCCGTTACGAAGTTTGGCGTGGGCGGAGCGTCCGCTGGAGGATCTGCGACAGATCAAGCAGGTGTATGGCACCACAATCAACGACGTGATGCTGGCCGCGGTGGCTGGCGGGATGCGGGCCTTCCTCGCCGACCGCGGCGAGCGGCCGATCGCGCTGAAGGCGATGGTGCCGGTGAACGTGCGCAGCCCGCGCGAGGAGCTGGGCAACCGCATCTCGTTCGTGTTTGCCGAGCTGCCCTGCGACGAGCCCCACCCGCTTGGCCGGCTGTACCGGGTGCATGCCACGATGAGCGCGCGCAAGCGCAACCGCGAGCCCGAGGGCGCCGATTTGGCGCTGAAGGCCGCCGCGCGCACCCCCGTGCCGGTGCAGCACGCGATCTCCAAGATGATGGCCAGCCCGCGCACGTTCAACCTGGTGGTGTCCAACATCCCGGGACCGCCGCTGCCGATGTACATGCGGGGCTGTCCGCTGCAGGCCATCTACCCGGTGGTGCCGCTCGCCGATCGCCACACGGTGTCGGTGGGCATGACCACCGTGGGCGAGCGCGCCTGCTTCGGGGTGTACGCCGACCGCGAAGCGCTGCCCGACGCCGACGCGCTGGCACGCCACATCGACGAGGCGGTCGGCGAGCTGTTGGCGGGCTCGCTGGGCTGAGGCGCCGGCGCTCACGACTTGACCGCGGAGGCGGCGGACCCGGGCGACGGCAGCGTAGTATGTGTGCGCAGCGGGCTTTTGCTTACAAGGCCGCCGCGCCAACCCCCTGCGCCACCCGCGGCGCCCCGTAACGGATCAGGTCGGCGGCGCGCTCGGCCACGGCGATGGTGGGGGCGTTGGTGTTGCCGCGCGGCACGGTGGGCATCACCGAGGCGTCCACTACGCGTAGCGCCTCCACGCCCCGCACACGCAGCGATATGTCGACCACCGCGTCGGGGTCGGCGCCCATGCGGCAGGTGCCGACAGGGTGGTAGAGCGTGAACACCTGCTGGCGGATGTGCGCGCGCACGTCCGCCTCGGAGTCGGACGCAGGGATGTAGCGGGGGCGGGTGGTGTAGGGCGCGAGCGCCGGCTGGCGACAGATCTCCATGGTGAGGCGCATCCCCTCCACCATCCGCGCCATGTCGCGCTCCTCCGCCAAGTAGTTGTGGAGGATGTAAGGCTTGGCGGTGGGGTCGGGCGACAGCGGCAGCACATACCCGCGGCTGTCGGGCGTCAGCACGCACGGCGCCGCGCCGAAGCCATGCTCCATCACCGGCTCGTCCACGTACATGGCGGGCGCCGCGTGAAGCTGGATGTCGGGCGCCGCCAGCGCGGGGTCGGAGCGCAGGAAGCCGCCGGCCTCGGCCACGTTGGAGGTGAGCGGCCCGCGGCCTTCGGCGAAGGCCGCGAGGTTGGCGTCGGTGAGCGGATTGAACAGCGACACCGGCTCATCGTGCGCGTATGTCACTCCGGAGGCGGGGTGATCTTGGAGGTTGTGCCCCACGCCGGGCAGGTCGGCGACCACCGGTATCTGCAGCAGCCCCAGCAACTCGGCCGCGCCGACACCGGAGAGCATCAGCAGGTGCGGCGAGTTGTAGGCACCGGCGCACACGATCGTTTCGCGCGACGCGCGCAGCTCGCACAACTCGCCCAGCCGTGCCGCCTGCACGCCGACGGCGCGCTCACCCTCGAACAGGATGCGGTGGGCCAGCAGGTGGGGCTCCACCGTGAGGTTGGGGCGCGACATCGCCGGGTGCAGGTAGGCCACAGCGGCGCTGCACCGCCGGCCGTCGCGCTGGGTGCGCTGGTAGCGACCCACGCCGTCCTGGGAAGGTCCGTTGAAGTCGGGATTGGCGGGCAGCCCCGCCTGCGCGCACGCCTCCAAAAAGGCGTCGGTGATGGGGTTGGGCGCGCGGTCGTCGTCGACGCTCAACGGGCCGTCGGCGCCGTGCAGCGGCGAGGCGCCGCGCTGGTTGCACTCGGAGCGGATGAAGTAGGGCAGCAGGTCCTCCCACCCCCACCCCTCGCAGCCCAGCTCGCGCCAGCCCTCGTAGTCGGCGGGGTTGCCGCGGATGTACACCATCGCGTTGATCGAGCTGGAGCCGCCCAGCGTCTTGCCGCGCGGCAGGTAGATGCGCCGCCGGTCGGCCGCGAGCTCGGGGGCGGTGGAGTAGTCCCAGTCGACCTGCGTGCGAAACAGCGCGGGGAACGCGAGCGGCACGTGGATGTTGTCGATCGTGTCGGGCGGCCCCGCCTCCACCAGCGCCACGCGCACGTCGGGGTCTTCGCTGAGCCGCGCCGCCAGCACGCACCCGGCCGAGCCGGCGCCGACGATCACGTAGTCGTACTCGGCCATCCGCAACCTCCCTCGTCGCATCCGCGGACCAATCCACGCTTTGTGATCGATGTTACACCCGGGGAACAGCCCACCACTTGCGCCGTGCGCTTTGATACGGCGATGAGCGTCCTGGCAAGCCTCGACTGGCCCACGGTGGCCTCGCTGGCCACCGCCGCGGGGACGCTGGTGCTGGCGATCGCCACGTTCGCCTCGGTGCGGTCGGCCAACCGCTCCGCGCGGTTGGCGGAGCTGGCGTTGCAGGAGCAGCGCCGGCCGGTGCTGGTGCAGTCGCGCCTGGACGATCCGCTGCAGAAGATCATGTTCGTCGACGGGCACTGGGTGCGGGTGGGCGGCAGCGGCGCGGTCGCCGAGCACCTCGACGGCATCGTCTATCTGGCAGTCAGCCTACGCAACGTGGGCGCCGGCCTCGGCGTGCTGCAGGGATGGCACGTGCGCCCCGGGCTGCGCACCTCGCGGGATGGCCACGCCGACGAGAGCGAGTTTCGCGCGCAATCGCGCGACCTCTACATCCCACCCGGCGACGTCGGCCTGTGGCAGGGCGCGCTGCGCGACCCCACCGAGGAGGTGCACCCGGCCATCGCCGAAGCGGCGCAGCGGCGCGAAGTCATGTCGCTCGACCTGCTCTACACCGACCAGGTGGGCGGCCAGCGCACGATCAGCCACTTCAGCCTCGTGCCGGTCGGCGACGACAGCTGGACGGTGAGCGTCGGCCGGCACTGGTATCTCGACCGCGACGGTCCGCGGTAGGGCGATTCACACAACCGTGGCCGTCAGCCGCTCGTGCACGAACCGCACCACGGCGGCGCCCTCGCCTACCGCGGTGGCGCAGCGCTTGATCGAGCCGGCGCGCACGTCGCCCGCTGCGTACACGCCGGGCACGCTCGTCTCCAGCAGGCCCTCCGCGCCGACGTCGGGGCCGGTGAGGACGAAACCGTGTGCGTCGCGCGCGACCGTATCGCCCAGCCAGTCGGTGCAGGGGGTGGCGCCGAGGAAGAAGAACAGGTACGACAGCGGCAAACGCGCGCCGTCGGCGAGCGTCACGGCCTCCAGCCGACCGTCGTGGCCGCCACGTCGACCGTCCGCGTCGGCTGCGCTCTCCGCACCGCCTCGGGCATCCGCGTCACCTCGGCCGGTGTGGCCGTCCTGACCGTTCTCAGCCTCCTCCGCATCGCCGACACTGTGCAGCTGCCGCACTTCCGAGCGGTCGCGCACCGCCACGCCGAAGCGTTCCAGCTCGTCGATCAGATAGTGCGACATCGTCTCGCGCAGATCCCCGCGGCGGTGCAGCAGCGTCACCAGCGCGCCGCCGCGCGCCAGCCACACCGCCGCCTGGCCGGCGGAGTTGCCGCCGCCCACCACGCCTACGCGCTGGCCGCCGCACAGCTGCCCCTCCAGCGGGCCGGCGGCGTAGAAAGCGCTCACGCCCTCATACCGCTCCAGGTCGGCCACCGGCAGGCGGCGGTATTCGGCGCCGGTTGCCAGCAGCACCGCGCGGGCGACGATCTCGTTGCCCTCGTCCAGCCTCACCACGTGCCGCTCCCCGCGGGGCTCCAGCCGCTGGGCGCGGTAGGGGCTGGCCACGCGCGCGCCGAACTTGCGCGCCTGTGTAACCGCGCGACTGGTCAGCTGCGCGCCGCTGATCCCGGCGGGGAAGCCGAGGTAGTTCTCGATCCGCCGCGAACTGCCGGCCTGGCCGCCGAGCATCGTGCCCTCCACCACCAGCGTGTCGAGACCCTCCGAGGCGCCGTACACGGCGGCGCCGAGGCCGGCGGGGCCGCAGCCGAGGATCAGCAGATCCACCTCCTCGCGCATCGCCAACTCGAGACCGATCCCCAGCGCGCGCGACAACTGGCCGTTGCTGGGGTTGTGCAGCTCCATTCCCCCGGGCAGGCGCACCGTGGGTGGTTGCGGAGCGGCGGTCGTTGCCGGCTCGCTCCACGAGTACGGGATCTTCTGCACGCGCACAAACGCCAGCAGCCGCCGCGTGTCGGGCGACTCGCGCGAGCCCACGATCTGCACGCCGATCCCCTGGATCTGCTGCAACAGCTCGCGGCGCTCCACAAACGCGCTCAGCAGCAAATCCGCCAGCGCGTCGTCGTCGAACAGCAGCCGTCTCAGCACCTCGCGGTCGACGGCGATGTAGCGCATCGGCGCGGTCGCTACGGCGGTAAGGAACACGGTCTGGCCTGACAGCAGGTTCAGCTCGCCGAGGAAGCCCGACGCGCCGTGACGGACGACCTCCTGCCCGTCGCCGTCCAGCACCGCCGCTTCGCCCTCCACGATCGCGATGAACGGGTAACTCGCGTCGCCGATCTTGTACAGCGTCTCCCCCACCGCCGCCGTGCGCTCATCGCCGTGGCCGGCCAGCAGCTCCAGCTGCGTACTCGACAGCACCCTGCTCACCGGTCCGCTGGTCGCTGGTCCCGCCATAGGTGCCAGCGTAGCGGCTGGTTCGCGGCGCGGAGCGGCGCTTTCTACTTGGCCTCCAACCAGGGGTGCCGGGCCGCAACCGCTAACTCGTTTCCAGCGCCACCACCGTGTTGGGGCCGAGCGTCAATCGTGCGATGTGTTCGCGCACCGCAACCCGTCCCCGCGCTTCGCCGGCGCTGGTGGCGCTCAGCGTCTCGCTGGTGACGGCATCCGCGGGGGAGTGCACCGCCACGGAGAACGGCAGCGGCTTGCCGGCGAACGAGCTGACGATCACGCTGGTGTGCGCGCCATCGCTCACCGTGACGGCCAGCACGGGCGGATTGCGCGGACCCCCGGTCGTCCCCGCGTCTGTGGCGATCCGGCTACCCACGGGGATCCAGCGGTGCAGGAACAGCAGCGCATCTCCCAGCGGACGCATCGTCACGGTTCCGTTGGCGTTGAACACCAGCGGGTCGTAACTGGTGCCGGCCGAGTGCAAGCGCACCTGCGCAAACCCTTCCAGCAGCGCCGACACCACGAAGCGCGCCGCCCACACGCCCGCGGCCGGTGCGTTGGACACGCCCGGCCGGCCGCCACAGGAGGCGCTGTTGCTCTCCGACACGATCGCCGGGTGGTGGGTGGCGCGCGCGATCCGCACCAGCCACCCATACCGCGCGAGCAATCCGACGCTGGCGCGCCGGCTGAGGATGCGCGCGAGCGTCGTGCGCGCCCCGCCCGACCCGCACGCGCTGGTGGGGTAGAGGTGCACGTCGAACGTGTCCGGCGGGTCGGCCGCCAGCTGGCGCGCGAGCCGCTTGCCCCACTGCCACCCGGCGAAGTCGGGGCCCTCGATCCGCACGGGGCCGAGCAGCGCGCGGCGCGCGTCCCATTCGCGCACATACAGCCGCGGCGTCCACGGCGGCCGGCGCAGCACCGGCACCTTGAAGCCTGGTTCGTAGGGAAGGATGTGGCTGATCCCATACAGGTCGGGCTCGTTGCCCAGCGAGAAGCTCAGCTGCGCGGCCGGCACCGCCTGCTCGGCGTCGGCCGCCATCGCCAGCTCTTCCGCCGGCGAGGCGGTGGCGAGGTTCAGTCCCACCGTGATCTGCGCGCCGGTTTCGCGCGCCATACACCCCAGCGCCGGCCACAACGTGGGCGGCACGTCGTAGTGGTAGGCCGGCGTCAGCCCCGCCAGGTCCTGCGAGTCGCCGCCGATCCGCAGCGACGGCGAGCCCAGCTCCCGCCACGTGGCCACCAGCGCCGGGCTGGGGCACGGCCCGGCGCCCAGCGCCCGCTCGATCAGCGGATACTCCATCGACAGCCCGAACGGGGAGCGTCCCACCGTCAGCGCGCCGGCCGGCGCCGCCTGCCAAATGCCCCCGAGCAACAGGGCAGCCAGTGAAGCGGCGCGCCGCCAACTCATCGCTGCGATCATACGCGCCGCGTCCGAGGGCAACGCCGGTCGGCGGCCGGCCGGAGCGCGGGAGATCTGTCATGTACACGCGCACATCCCCACACACGCCGCCGCGCCCCCGCGCCCATCGCCGTGCGGGTCGCGTCGGCGTGTTGCTGCTTGCGTGCGCGGCGTGCGCCCTCCTCGCCGCCATACCGTCAGCCGCCGGCTCCGCCTCACGCGGCGGCCACGCGACGCCGGCCAGCCACGCCGCGGGCGCCTTGGGCGACAATCGCGGCGCCATAGGCCGCGCGGCTGGCGCCACGCCGATTTTCGGGCTGGCCGACTACGAACCACGCAGCTTCTCCGACCCCCGCGTGGCGGAGCTGGGGGTGCGCTACGCGCGCGACGTGGTGTCGTGGAACGTGGCGCTCGTGCCCTACCAGCTGGCGCAGGTGCGCGCCTGGCTGCAAGCGGTGCGCAAGCACGGGATCACGCCGCTGATCACCTTCCAGCACGCCGTCGGCAACGACCGCGCGCCCACGCCGGCCCGCTACCTGGCGGCGTTTCTGCGCTTCCACCAGCTGTTTCCGTGGGTGCACGAGTTCACGCCGTGGGACGAGGCCACCCACGCCACGCAGCCCACCGAGCACCGGCCGGGGTTGGCGGCCGCCTACTACAACGCGCTCGCCTCCCACTGCCGCGGCTGTGTGGTGACCGCGCCCGACATCCTCGACTCCGACGGCAACTTCGAGCGGTGGATCGCCCAGTTCGCCAGGCGCGCGCGACCCTACCCGCAGATCTGGCCGTTCAACCCGTACCACAGCGCCAGCGTCGACAGTGCCACGCTCCTCGAACGGTTTCTGGCGGCCACGCACGGGCAGGTGTGGTTTGGCGAGGTGGGCGGCGTCGTCTGGTGGCGCCTGCGCGCGAAACTGATCTACCACGGCGTGCAATACGCGGCGGGGGTCGCCAAAAACATCTTCTCGTTGGCGCGCCTCAGCCCGCGGATCACGCGCATCTACTACTACCACTGGCGCTCCCCCGGCTCACCCCGCCACTCCCACAAAGCGACCTGGGACGCGGGGCTGGTGAGTGCCTCGGGCGCCGCCCGCCCGGCGCTGTGGGTGGTGGCCAAAGAACTCCATCGCCACCTCCAGCGGTCGATCCCGAAGGTCTATTGACCGCCACCGCCACGTCGACCGCCCCTGCCGGCGCGGCGCAGGGCAGTGGTTCAAGCCGACGCCGTCGATTGCCGATCTTCTCGAGTGTCGGCATCGCAACGCGGTGGCGGCAGCTTCCCTATGGCCACGATCGAGCAACAGCAGCCCGCGCCTCGCGGCGGGATCGGCCCGGCGCCGCCGGAGCCCCCGTCGCCGGAGATCTCGGCGATCCGCGTTGGCGTGCTGTTGATCGTGCTCACAGCACTCGCTTTCGGCGCCTGGAAACTGATCAGCGACGGGACCTCGGCCGCCGAGGCGAGGTCCGATGCCGTGCCGGTCTACGAGCCCTACGTCGATGTGACCCAGACGCCCATCTACCCATTTCAGCTGCCGTCCGCCAACCCCGTCGCCGGTGTCTACCTCGCGTTCATCGTCAGCGACCCCTCGCGGCCGTGCACGCCGTCGTGGGGCGCCTATTACACGCTCGAACAGGCTGAGCAGTCGCTCGATCTCGACGCTCGCACAGCCCAACTGCACAACCAGGGGGGGAGCGCAATGGTCTCCTACGGCGGTCGCGACAACAGCGAGCTGGCGATCGGCTGTACCGACCCAAGCAAGCTCCTGCAGGCGTACACGGAACCGATCGACCGCTACCACGCCGACACGATCGATCTCGACCTCGAGGGGCAGACCCTCGCCGACACGGCGGCCGACGCGCGACGCGCGCGGGCAATCGCCGCGGCGCAACGGCAGATGGCCGCCCGCCACACGCCGCTGGCCGTCTGGATGACCCTGCCGGTCTCGCGCGCAGGCCTCACCGCCGAAGGGGTCGCCGCGGTGCGATCGATGCTCTCCGCGCACGTCAAGCTCGCCGGCGTCAACGCGATGGCGATGGACTTTGGGCCGGACGAAGGCGCGGCCCGCGACATGGTGGGCACGATCGAGGGTGCGCTCTACGCCACCCATGCGCAGGTGCAGTCGCTCTGGAGCGCGGCGGGGCTCGCAAGCGGAGCCGCGATCGCCTGGGGCCATCTCGGCGTGACGGTGATGCTCGGTGTCAACGACGTCGCCGATCAGCGCTTCACCACCCGCGACGCCCACGAGCTCGCCGCTTTCGTCACCGATCATGGGATTCCGCGGGTCTCGGCCTGGTCGCTCAACCGCGACTCCGAGTGCGGAGGCGCGTTCCCCCAAACCGAAGTCAGCTCCAACACGTGCAGCGGCGTCCTGCAAACCTCGCTGCAGTTCACCCGCATCTTCAGCTCGCTGAAGGGCACGAAGACCGCCCGTCCGCAGAACGAAGCGAGCGCCTCCGCCGCGCAGCAGCCCGCGCCGGCCGCGACCGACGATCCGGCCGACAGCCCCTACCCGATCTGGCGATCGACGGCCGCGTACGGCAGCGGTTACAAGGTCGTCTGGGAGGGCGAAATCTATGAAGCGAGCTGGTGGACCCAGGGCACCCCGCCAGGCTCCGCGGCGGCGGACTCGCCCAACGGGCCCTGGCAGCTGATCGGCCCGGTGCCGGCCGGCAGTCATGCGCCGAAGCTGGTGCTGCTGGCGTCGGGCAGGGTGCCGGCCTGGTCGGCCGACACCGTCTACCACCAGGGCCAAAGGGTCAGCTTCGCGGGACTGCCGTATCAGGCGCGCTGGTACACCAACGGCGAACAGCCCCGCGAGGAACTGCCCTCCAGCCCGAATGTGCCGTGGGAGCCGCTGTTCGAGTATCCCGGCGAGCCGACCGACTCCGGCAGCGAAGCGGGTACGGGGTGATGGCCCTCCTGCGCCGCCACAAGCAGTCGGGCCCCGGGATCCGGCGCCAGTGGGGCGCCGACTCGCACGAGAATCCGATGCCGGCGGTGCCGCGCATCGCCGGCGAGTGGGCGATGGCGTTTGGCCGCGCGGCCGTGGTCCTCACCGTGGCCGCCTGGGTGGCGCTGGTCGTGACGGTGCTCAACGGCCAGGTGATCGAAGGGGTCTCCGGTCACGCCAGCCTGCTGGAGACGGTGGGCTTCCTGATCGCGGTCAGCCTGCTGGCCGCCTCGGCGACCGCCTATCTGTTTGGGCGGCTCGGGTTCTACTACCGCGCCCGGCAGCATCGCCGGATGCCGCGGGCCAAGATCGAGGAGTTCTTTGCCCACCGCCAGCCGACCTTGACCGCCCTGGTGCCCTCCTACCAGGAGGAGCCGGGCGTGATCCTGATGACTTTGCTCTCGACGGCGCTGCAGGAGTACCCGGATCTGCGCGTGGTCCTGCTGATCGACGATCCGCCCAACCCCCGCTACGCCGGGCCGCGGCGGCTGCTCGACAGCGCACTGGCGCTGCCGGCCGAAGTCGAGCGGCTGCTCTCCGAGCCGCGCCGGCGCTTCGACCTGTTGCTAGAACGGTTCGAATCCACAGTCGATCCCGATGGACAGACCAGCTACGAGGATCTGCTCGCGCTCGCGGGCGAGTACGAGTATGCCGCCACCTGGATCCAGTCGCTGGCCAAGCAGTACAAGGTCTCCGATCACAACGAGCGCTTCTTCACCAACCACGTGCTCGGTCGGCTCTCCGCCGACCTGGCGCTGACAGGCCGGGCGCTGCGGGCCGCCGCTGACGACGATCCCGGGAAGCTGCCGCCAGCGCGCCTGGCGCAGCTCTACCGTCGACTGGCCTGGACGTTTCGGGCGGAGATCTCCAGCTTCCAGCGCAAGCGCTACGCCTCGCTGTCGGCTGAGCCCAACAAGGCGATGAACCTCAACAGCTACATCGGGCTGATGGGCGACAGCTACCTGGAGGTGCAAACCCCGGCGGGGCTGAACCTCCTGCCGGCCGGCGAGGCCACGCCCGACCTGGTCGTGCCGGAATGCGACTACGTGATGACGATCGACGCCGACAGCGTGATCATGCCGGAGTACTGCCTGCGCCTGGTCCACCTGCTCGAGCGGGAGGAGAACAGCCACATCGCCGTGGCGCAATCCCCCTACAGCGCGTTTCCCGGCGCCGCCACCCGCATCGAGCGGATCGCCGGCGCGACCACCGACTTGCAGCACATCATCCACCAGGGAATGACCTACCACTCGGCGTCCTTCTGGGTCGGCGCCAACGCGATCCTGCGCAAGCTCGCCCTCGACGACATCGAGGAGATCGAGTACAAGGGCGAGTTCCAGATCCGCCGCTACATCTCCGACCGCACCGTGATCGAGGACACCGAGTCGACGATCGACCTCGCCGCCCGCGGCTGGACCCTGCACAACTACCCCGAGCGCCTTGCCTACAGCGCGACGCCGCCCGACTTCGGCTCGCTCTGCATCCAGCGCCACCGCTGGGCAAACGGCGGGCTGTTGATCATTCCCAAGCTGGTGCGCGCCGTGCGTCGGCGCCGGCAGCGCGAAGAGCGCACCAGCATCGGCGAGTTGCTGCTGCGCATGAACTACATGGCCTCGGTCTTCTGGAGCTCCCTGTTCGTCCTGTGCCTGATGGTGATCCCGTTCAGCGGCCGCCTGATCTCGCCGCTCACCTATGCGGTCGCGGCGCCCTACTTCCTGGCGATGGCCGTTGACCTCCACTACTGCGGTTACAGGCGACTCGACGCGGCTCGCATATACGGGCTCAACCTGCTGCTGCTGCCCGTCAACCTCGCGGGCAGCCTCAGCTCGATCGTGCAGGCCCTGACAGGCGCCAAGGGCAAATTCATACGCACCCCGAAGGTGCGCGACCGCACGATTCCGGCGTTCGCCTACGTCGTGCTCCCATACGCACTCGTCGGCTTCTCGATCTACACCTTCAAACTGGCGTGGGACCAGGGCCTCTGGTCCAACTCGATCTTCGCGGCGATCAACGGCCTGCTCGGCGCATACGCGATCGTCGCGTTCATCGGCCTGCGCAACTCCCTGGTGGATATCTGGACCAACGTGCTCTCCTGGCTGTACAAGCCGCAAAGCTACAACTCGACCCCGGCCCGCACCCGCGGACCGGCCGCCGATCCCGAGGCGCAGGCGGTCTCCAACTGGGAGCTGGTGCTCTACATGGGGTTCGCCGACCGCCGCCGCAGGGCTCGCGACGCGGCAGGCGACCTGTCGGATCCCGACCGCGCGCCGCTGCCGCTGCCGGTCTCCGCCCCGGTCGTCGATCCCGGGCAGATCGGGCAGCCGCAGCGGCTTCCCCAGGATGCCCGAGCTGGCCTTGAGGCAGCGCAACGCGGTTCGCATTGACTTCGGCTGGCTTCCATCGCTTGATGCGCTATGATGCGCTACTATGGAGCCTCGCAGAAGGGCGCCCCGGCGGACGGGGCATAGAACCACTCTCACCGTGCCTCACTCGCTCCTTGACGCAGCGGATCGCCTGGCCCAAGAATTGGGCACTACGGCTAATGACGCGATTGTGCGCCTCGCGGAGGAGGGTGCCTCGTCCCGTGAACGCCACGAGCGAATCGCCGCATTGGCGTCTGAGCGTCGTGCCGCGGTCGAGCGCGCTGGCTTGAGTGACACACATACATTCCCATCGGCAGACGAACTCCATGAGGCGATGCTCGCGGGTCGACACGATCCTTGACGCTTACCTGGGACACAACGCTCGTCTCCCGGATCTATCCAGGCGGACCGCTGGAGCGACATCTGCTGGATCAGGCAAATGCAGACGAGCCGGTCTCTATCACCGCACCTACCGTAATGGAGGTAGTCCGCGGCCTCCAAGCCACGGCAGCCAATAAGCCGGGAATTGCGTTGGCGCTGACCTGGTTCGTCCGGCTCGTCACGAGCGACCTAGTGGAGATTCTCTCGTTCGACCGGCCAGCAGCCATCGTTGCCGGGCGGGTTAGAGCCATGCAACCGACACCACCCACCGGAGCCCGTCGCAAGGGCGTCAAGCCTGAGCAACGTGCCGCGTGGGTGCTGGACATTCAGATCGCAGCCTGCGCCTGGACTCATGGGCGCCAGATCGCCACCGAGAATCGCCACGACTTCGAGGCCCTGCGCGACCTCATCACAAAGCTCTACCCCGGCACCCCGCCACTAGCCGTTACTCCATCGCCCGTGAGCTGAGCGTCATCACCGCGCCTCCGTCGACGGCCGCGTGGGTGGGCGGCTCGCCGCACAGCTCGCCCGCCAACCGGCGCAGCAAGCCCAACACCTCCGGCCGACGTTGGGCGTCGTCGTCCGCCAGCGCCTCCGCCAGCAGATCGCAGCGAGCGCCGATCAGCCGCTCGGTGTAGTCGCGCCCGGCGGCGGTCACGTGCGCCGGCTCCCCGTTGCCGGCGCTCAGCAAACCGCGGTCGGCCAGTTCCGCCACCACCTCCTCCACGCGCGCCGCCGGCACGCCGTCCTGCTCGGCCAGCGCCCGCGCCTGCGCGACACCGTGCTCGTGGATCCGCACCAGTGCCCACGTGGCGCCGGGGCCAAGCGTGAGGCCGGCGCGCTGCGCCACCTGTTCGCGGAAGCGCATGCGCTCCTCGGGAGTGGTGACGCGCGTCAGCGAGCGCTCGAGCTCCGCCAACGAGTCGGGGGCGCGCGGCGCCGCCATGCTGTCCTCCAACCCGGTGCTGGTGGCGGGGGCCGCGCGCAGCGCGCGCTGCGGCAGCCACCAGCTGAGCAGGAAGCCCAGCACCGCCACGCCGGCCGCAACCGCGAACACGGGGCTCAGCGCGTGCACGTACGCGTGCTGGTAGATCGCCCGCTCCGCCGCCGGCAGCCGCGCCACCTGGGCGCCGGTGAGGCGCACGCCGTGGCGCGCCTGCGCGCCCAGCGTGCCGCTGAACGCGCCGTGCAGCTGGTCGGCCAGGCGCGTGGAGAAGATCGTGCCGAACACCGCCGTCCCCAACGAGCCGCCGATCCCGCGCATCATCGTCACGCCCGACGTCGCCGCGCCCAGCACCGAGTAGTCCACCGCGTTCTGCACCACCAGCACCAGCACCTGCATCACCGAGCCCAATCCCAGCCCCAACACCAGCAGCGACACGGCAGTTTGCACGTCCGAGGTGCCCACCGTGAGGCGGGACAGCAGCACCATCCCAATACTCATCAACACCGCTCCCACGATCGGGAAGGCGCGGTAGCGACCGGTGCGCGCGATCAACTGGCCCGACGCCACCGACATCACCAGCACGCCCACCATCATCGGCACCAGCCGCAGTCCCGCGGCGGTCGGCGAGGCGAGGTCCACCGTCTGGAAGTACAGCGGCAGGAACGTGACCGACCCAAACAGCGCGAAGCCAACAATCAGCGACAGCGTCCCGGCCACCGCAAACACGCGGTCGCGCAACAGCGACAGCGGCAGCACCGGCTCGCGCGCGCGGCTCTCCACCAGCAGAAAGCCGCCGATCAGCGCCACCCCCAGCGCGCCCACCGCCACCACCACGCCCGAGCCCCACGCCCAGGTGGTGCCGCCGAGGCTGGTCACCAGCACGATCGCGCTCAACCCGCCCGCCAGCAGCGCCGCGCCGAGGTAGTCGATCACCGGGCGCCCGCGCCTGCCGCTCGCCGGCAGTGTCGCGCCCAGCACCGCCAGCGCCACCAGCCCCAGCGGCAGGTTGACGTAGAAGATCCACCGCCACGACACCGACTGCACGATCACCCCTCCCAACAGCGGCCCGCCCACACTAGCCACGCCGAACACCGCTCCGAACAGCCCCTGGTAGCGGCCGCGTTCGCGCGGCGGCACCACGTCGCCGATCACCGACTGCGTCAGCACGATCAGCCCGCCCGCGCCCAGCCCCTGCACGGCGCGGAACGCGATCAGCTCGGTCATCCCACCCGCCTGGCCGCACAGCGCCGAGCCGGCGAGGAACAGCAAAATGGCGCTTTGCAAAATGCGCTTGCGCCCGTATAGATCGCCCAGCTTCCCGTACAGCGGCGTCGCCGCCGTCTGCGCCAGAAGGAACGCGCTCGTCACCCACGACAGGCGGCTGAGCCCACCGAGGTCGCCCACGATCGTCGGCAGCGCCGTCGCCACGATCGTCTGATCCAGCGCCGCCAGCAGCAACACCAGCATCAGCCCGGCGAAGATCACCCCCACCCGCGGGCGGGCGACGATCGGCGCGGCCGGAACGGTGGCGGCGGTGGACATAGGCGCTACAACACGAACGGAATCAGCATCTTGCTGCTGGCGCGGTAGCCGGCATAGGCGGAGGGAAACTCGGCGATCATCAGCTTTTCCTCCACGCGCGCGCTGTAGATGAAATAGCTGCCCATCACCGCCAACGCGATCAGCCAATAGAGGTTGGTGGCCAGCGCGGTGCCCAGCACGCCAAGCAGAATGCCGGAGTAAATCGGGTGGCGCACCAGCCGGTACGGGCCGGAGGTGACCAGCTCCGGCTCGTCCTTGCGCGTCATCGGCATCCCCCAATTGCGGCCGAGATGGACACGCGCCCACACCGCCAAGCCGAGGCCGGACAAAAACACGATCACTCCCAGCGCCTGCACCGGCACTGCGTGCACGGCGAGCGCGCCCGGCCTGAACACACGCAGCAGCACCACCGCCAGCACGGCGACGATCAGTCCCGGGGGCCTTGCGCGCCTAGCCCGCGTGCCCTCCTTGACGCCGCCGGCGGAGATCAGCCAGTACGCCCAAAACACCACCCACACCGCCAAAATGAACGCCCTTAGCGCACTCATCTCTGAACTCCCTGCACCTCCTCGATCTCATAGCCGGGGAGGTCGTTCATCGTGGATGTCAGCATGGGCCAACGCTATCAGCGCGGCGAGAGCAGGCGACGCAGTGCAAGGCACTCGGTGCATACTCGGAGGCGTGAACGCGGCTGACTGCCAGGAGCCCAGGTGAACGCACGAATAGAAACCGGTTTCAGAGACGTCGACGGCACTGGCGAAACACAGCCGTTCGCCGACTACCTCGGCCACGTCAACAGCATCGAGTCGGTCGCCGCCGGCAAGCGCACGCGGGCCGCGCTGCTCGGCCTTGGCGACGACGCCCATGCGATCGACGTGGGGTGCGGACTGGGCGATGACGCACGTGCGCTGTCGCGTCTGGTCGGCCCGCGCGGGCGGGTGGTGGGAGTGGACGCCAGCGCGGCGATGCTGGAGCGCGCGCGGGCACGCCGCCAAGCGGAGGACGGGCCGGTGGAGTTCATCGCCGGCGACGCCCACCAGCTGCCGTTCGACACCGACAGCTTCCACGCGGCGCGCGTGGAGCGCACCCTCCAGCACCTCGACGATCCCGCGCGCGTGGTCGGCGAGCTGGTGCGCGTCACACGGCCGGGAGGCATCGTGCTCGCGCACGAGCCTGATTGGGGAACACTCGTCTGCACCGGCCGCCCGCCGGCGCTCGTGCGCGCGATGCTGGCGGCCGCCGAAACGCAGATTCGGCACCCCTGGGTTGGTCGCGAGCTGACGGGCATGTTCGTGGACGCCGGTCTCACCGACGTCGAGATCGTGCCCGAGGTGCTGCTGCAGCGCGACCTCGAAATCGACATCGTCATCGACGTGCCGCTACTCGCCACCGACCTGCGCGCGCAGCGCCACCAGGGGGTCGACGAGCTGCTCGCCGCCACCCGGGAGGACTCCCGCGCTGGCCGCGCCGTCGCCGCACTGACGCTCTTCACGGTGTATGGGCGGGTGCCGTAATGGGCAAGGTTCTCGCGGTCATCACCGCGTCGATCGATGGCTACATCACCGGGCCGCACGACGGGCCGGGCAAAGGGCTCGGCGAAAACGGCGAGCGGCTGCACAACTGGGTGTTCGGCGGCCCCTGGCGCTACGGCGACGAGATGCGCCCGAGCGCCGCGGGCGAGGATGCGGCGTGGCTGGCGCAGGCCACCGCGAACCTCGGCGCGGTGGTCGCCGGACGCAACACCTACGAGGCGGCGCGGCACTGGGGCGATCGCAACCCCTGGGGGGTGCCGTTCTTCATCGTCACCCACCACCCCGACCAGCAGCCCGACGGCGGGGAGTTCATCTTCGTCGACGGCGTGCAGCCGGCGGTGCAGCGGGCGGTCGAGGCGGCGGACGACAAGGACGTCCACGTCATGGGCGGCGCCGACACGATTCGTCAGGCGCTCACGGCCGGCATCGTCGACGCCTTCACGCTGATCGTCGCCCCGGTCATCTTGGGCACCGGCAAGCAGCTGTTCGACGGGTTCTCGCAGTCGCTCGACCTGCAGCAGGTGGGCGTGCGGCAGTCGCAGTTCGCCACGTTCGTCGACTATCGCGTGCGGGGGTAGAGACAAGCATCAATATATGCCGTTTTTCGATCTTATGGGAAATTTGTTTCACAGCTAGGAAGTGGCGGTGCCCGTGTCGAAGTTCTGGACAGGCGAATCATTCTTTCGAAGGTGCGGGGCAGTGAGTGCCCGCCGGTCTTCGGGAGCGGGAGCGGGAGCCGACCATGACCAGGACATGCGCAAAGAGATCGCTGTGCGCGTTCGCTGTGCTGGCAGCGTTCGCGTCGACGGCAACGCCCGCCGTTGCCACCACTGCCAGCCAGTCGGTGGCCGGCACCGCCTTGGGATCGCTGGCGATCGCCGTCGCCACGCCCGCGGTGCTCACCGGGTTGCAGGCCGGCAGCACCGCCACCGGCACCGGCACGCTGACGCTCACCGACACCAACCCCAGCTGGACGCTCACCGTGCAGGACACCTCCAGCGGCACGCCCGGCCACATGAAAGCGGCCGCTTTGGGTTGCGCAGGCAGTGAGGCCGGCCTGCAAAATCCGCTGTCGGTGAAGGTGACCAGCCTGCTCGGCGGCGCGAGCTCGGCCGGCGAAGTCAGCATCGGCGGCACCGCCCAAACCGTCGCCAGCGCCACCAACCAGCTGCTGGCCGCCGACCTGTTCACCACCACCTTCGCGCAAGTGGTGGAACCGACCGAGGTGTTGCGCAACGAATGTCTGTACACGCTCACCGCCACCTACACTTTGCAATAGCCCGCTGCCTGGCGGTGGCGGCGGCCGGCCGCGTGGCGACGGCGATCTGCCTGGCGTTGGCGGCTGCCGGCCGCGTGGCGACGGCGATCTGCCTGGCGCTGGCGGCTGCCGGCTGCGTGGCGACGGCGACCGGCCCGCTGGCGCCGCCAGCGACGGCGACCGCGGACGTGGCCACGCGCGTGGGAGGCAGCTTCGCGATCTCCCCGGCGCGGCGCACCGTGGTCGCACAGCCGCCGGTGGAGCTTTCCAGCACCACCGTGGCCAACACCACCGAAGCCCCGCTGCGGGTGGACGTGTATCCGGTGCTGCTCGCGCAAATTCCCTCGGGCGCGTTCACGTTCGACCCCTCGCCGGCGGAGCTGGCCCGGGCGCGGCGCGTGCTGGAAGCCGACCCCAGCAGCTTCGCGCTGGCGCCCAACGCGGTCCGCGAGGTGACGCTGCGCTGGCGCGCGCTCCCGCACGGGGCACGCACGGCGGCGGTGGGCGTCGTCTACCAGGGCACGCCGGCGCCGCACGGAGCGCCGGTGCAGACAGTGGAGCGCCTGCTGGGCGTCGACGTCCTCAGTCTCCCCGGCGCCCACCGCTCGAGCGGCGCGCTCACGGGTCTGCACGTCGCCCAACAGGCGGCCCGTGTGTTGCGATTCACCGCCGACGTCCGCAACACCGGCCAAGCGGTCGCCGGTCCGCAGCGGCTGGAGTTGAGCATCCGCGACCGCGGTGGAGCGGTGCGCGTGCACCGAGGGATCGCCACCGACATCGTGCTGCCGGGCGCGACCAGGGATTTCATGGTGGATATAGGGCAACGGCTGCCCGCCGGCCGCTACACGGCGGATGCGCTGATGCAATACGGGGCCGCTCGCCGCGAGAGCGCGTCGTTGCCGTTCACGCTCGCAGCTCCCAGCGCGCTCACAGCCCCCCACCTGCAGGTCGGGCCGATCGCCGCGCGCGGCACGGTGGGCGCCGGCGCACAGATAACGGCGATCCTCGTCAACACCGGCACCGCCGCGGCGCACCCGGTGATCGAACTGCGCCTCTTCCGGGTCGCCGCCGGGGCTCAGCAGCGCTCCGCGGTCGCCCGCCAGCGCATCGCACCCGACGCGCTGGCGCCCGGCGCCCACCGGCGACTGCACATCAGCCTCGGCCGGCTGGGGCGAGGGACATATGTGCTGAGCGCCTCCTACAACGACGCCAACGGCACCCCGCAAACGCTCGTCGCCGACTTCCAAGCGCAGCCCTCGGTGCCGCCGTTCACGCGGGTGCGCCAGTGGCTGCAACAACACCCGCTGCTGGCACCGCTGCTGATCTCAGGGCTGGGCCTGGGACTGATCGGCGTCCTTTTGGCGCGGATTCGTCGGCTCGAGCGGGGAGTGCGCGCGAGTTAGCCGTCTCGGGCTCGGCCAGCTCGCGAGGGCGCTGGGTGGCAGGGATCGGACGCGTCAGACGATCGGCGGCTTGGCGCGCAATACGGGCAGCACCGTGCCCAGCAGACCGCGCGCGGTGGCCAACCAGAAGTTGAGCTGATCGAAGTAGTCGCGCCACAACACGATCTCGCCGTCGCGCACGTCAAACCGCCCGCACACCCAAAACTGGATGCGCAGCCCGCGGTACTTCATGACATCTGTGCGCTCGGTCAGCACCCGCGGGCCATCCGCCGAGATCGTGTGCAGGTACACCTCGAAGCCGGCGCCCTCCAGCCCCAGCGTGGCGCGCAGCAGCCGCCGCACACGCTCGCGCCCCCACACGGTGGGCAGGCCCACGTTGATGTACTCCACATCGCTCGCCAGCAGCTCGGCCGCCGCGTCGATATCGCGAGCGCGGAGCTGCTCCAGGAAGCGTTCCACCACCTGTGCCGGGCTCGGCTGGGGCTCCTGATGGGCGGTGTTGGAGGGGTCGGGAGGGGTGAGGGGGTCGGGCATGGTGCTTGACGATCATAAAGCTCAGCGACCCGCCTGACGAGCGCCGGACGACGCGCCGAGAGCCTCCTGCACGGCGGCAACGGCGCTCGCCCCGGCGATTTGGAGCGGCTCGACGGTGCGCATCGCGCGGCAGAACACGAACGCGCCCTCCAGCAGCGACAACATCGAGAACGCCAGCTCGCGCGCTCTGGGGCGGGGGATGCCGGCTGCCGCGAAGTACTCGGTGGCGCCGGCCACCCAGCTGTCGAACACCTCGGCGGTCGCTTCGCGCAGCGGCTCGCTGGTGCTGGCAACCTCCAGCGCCACCGTGGCGATCGGGCAGGCGTCGGCGTAGTCGGTTTCCAGGAGCGTTTCGGCGGCGCCGCTGAAGAACTCGCCTACCGCCGTGATCACGTCTGGCGCCTGCGCGGCGATGGTGGCGAACAACTGGATGTAGAGGCGCCCCGACGAGCGGATCACCTCGGCTCCCAGTTGCTCCTTGCCGCCGGGAAAGAAGTGGTAGAGCGACCCGAACGGCGCGTTGGCCGCCACCACGATCTGCTTGACGCCGGTGCCCGTGTAGCCCTGGCGGCGGAACAGCTCGGCGCTGGAGTCGATGATCCGGTCCTTGGTGGCGCTCGCCATGTTCATCCTCCTCGCTCGCCGCTCGTTGTGGGGAGGATGATAGGCTGCCGCCACTAGAGCGATCTATCAAATAGCTTGGGGGTGTCGAGATGCCAGAGGTGGAGTTGTCGGCAGGGACGATCGAATACGACGACACGGGCGGCACCGGCCCCACGATCGTGCTGTTGCACGGGTTGGCGATGGACGGGCGGCTGTGGCGACACGTGGTGCCCAACCTGCGCGAGAACTACCGCTGCGTGCTGCCTACGCTGGCGTTCGGCGCGCACCGCCAGCCGATGCATCCCGACGCCGACCTCTCGTTGCGCGGGCAGGGGCGAATCGTCGCCGAGCTCCTCGAGCGTTTGGACCTGCGGGAGGTCACGCTCTGCTTCATCGACTGGGGCGGCGCCCAAACGATGATCGCCGATAACCTCACCGACCGCGTGGCGCGCCTGGTGTTGTGTGCGTGCGAGGCGTTCGACAACTACCCGCCCGGTATCCCCGGGCGCCTGGCCGTGCTCTCGGCCAAACTCCCGGGCGGCATCGCGATCATGCGACGCACGCTGCTGATCCGGCCGCTGCGGCAACTGCCGTTCACGTTTGGCGGGATGTCAAAGAAGGGGGTTCCCGACGCGCTGATGCGCGATTGGCTGGCGCCGCTCGCGCGCCGGGAGATCCGGCGCGACCTCGCCAAGTACGCCGGCGACGCCAAACGGGGCAAGCGCGACATGCTCGCCGCCACCGCCGCGCTCTCCTCCTTCGAGCGGCCGGTGCTGGTCGTGTGGGCCGGCGAGGACCGCCTCATGCCGCGCGAGCACGGACCACGCCTCGCCGACGCCTTCCCCAATGGACGGCTGGTGGAGGTTCCCGACAGCTATACGCTCATCACTGAGGACCAGCCGGCGCTGCTCACCCGGCACATCCGCGAGTTCGTCGCAGGGACGTAGACCCTCGCTCAGGCCCTCGCCGCGCCGTCCAGCAGCAGCTCGACCACGAGCACGTCGTGCCACTCGCCACGCACCCGGCCGTGGCGGAGGTGCAGACCGACCTCGCGGAACCCATACCGCGCGGCGAGGCGCCGCGACGCGTGGTTGTCGGCGAACAGTTTGCCGATCACCTTCTCCAACCCGACCTCTTCAGCGCGCTCACGCAGCGCGGATGCCAGCGCACCGCCGAGGCCGCACCCGCGCGCCGACGTTCGTACGTAGACGCTGGCCTCGGCGATGTGTGCGTAGCACTCGCGCGGACTGTAGGGCGCGATCCGCGCCCACCCGGCGACCAACCCGCCGCTGTCGGCAGCGAGCACCGGATGGCCCGGCGATCCCAACCATCCGTCGATGTCCGCCGCCGACCGTGTGTCGGTCTCGAACGTCGAGCGGCCCTCGGCGATCCCCTCGTTGTAGATCTCCGCGATCGACGCGCAATCCTCGGCGCGTGCGTCCCGGATCGCACCCCAATCAGCCATCAACCAATTCTCGACGCTCCGCCCCGCGCCGTCGTTGGCCCGGCGTCCAAGCCGGCGGATGGGCATTCATCGCGGATGCTCAGTGGCCGCCCGCAGAGATGTCTCGGAGTCGTACGGTGGAAATGTTGCGCCCCATGCGCGAGAGTTGACGTTGTGTCACACAACTCCTGCAGCCACCGCTTCGAGCATTCCGGTGCGCGGCATCTGATTCCCGGCGTTGCCGTGGCGGTCGCGCTGGCCGTGAGCGCGCCAACTTCCGTGGCGACAGCGACCGTGGAAGGATGTCACCCGGGCAGCGAAGCGGTCGTGACGAAGGTGCGAGGCGGAGAGTGGTACCTGTCCGGCGGCTTCTCCGGCAGTGAACACGCCTATATCTGCTCCACCGCCGGCGGCCGAACGGTCGAAATCGGCCAGCCGGGCAACGAACAGGCCTCCAGTGATGGCGGTCTCGGACCGCTCGTGCGACATTTGGTGTTCGCCGGCCTCACCGCCGCTGTGGCGTACGAAAACGAAACCGGCTCCAGGGGGTTGGACGTGGTGGACCTCTCCAGCGGACGGGTGCGCTTGCATCGTGGCCTGGGAGGCGGGAAAGTCACGCAGCCCGGCGAGCATTCCAACGTGGGAAGCCACGCGGTCGGCGCGATCGTCGTCAAGCCCGACGGCTCCGTCGCGTGGACGGAACAGGCCAGGGGCGAGCACTACGACGTGCTGAAGCACGAAGGGCGCCGCACCGTCGTGCTCGATCGCACCGGCCAAACCAGGCCGAAGTCGCTGACGCTGACGGGCGCGCGGCTGCGCTGGGTCGAGAGCGACGGCAGGCGGCGCACGGCCGTACTGCACTAGGACCCACCGCCAACAGCCGAGCCCGCAAACCCGCGACAACGGGTTGCGCGGCGACTACGCGGCGGGCGGCTGGTCGATGCGCACCATGTTGCCAGAGGGGTCGCGCGCGGCAAAGTCGCGCGTGCCCCACGGCTGATCGGTCGGCTCCTGCACGATCTCGGCGCCCGCGGCGCGCACCTTCTCGAAGGTGGCGTCGAGGTCGTCGGTGTGGAAGTGGACGCCGTTCAGGGCACCCTTGGCGACGAGCGCGGCGACCGCGTCGCTATCGGCGGGGCTGCCGTTGAGGTAATTGGTGAGGACGATCCCCACACCGGGCTGGGAGGCGGCGCCGACGGTGATCCAGCGGAAGTCGCCCTTGGCGACGTCGTTGCGCAGTTCGAGGCCGAGCGTGTCGCGGTAAAAGGCGAGTGCGGGGTCGGGGTCGTGGACGATGACGAAGCAGGTGGAGAGTGTGAGGTTCATGCCCGCCACGCTAGCGAGCCAGCGCCGCGCGCGCTTCTTCGATCCTGCTCGGCTTGTGGCTGGGACGGGTGAGGTCCCTGGCGACACACCCCGGCACGCTCGCCAACGCGCTGTGGTCGCCGGCGCGGTAGGCCGTCGGCGTCTCGCCCGCCAGCTGTGTGAAGCGCGAGCTGAACGAGCCCAGCGACGTGCACCCGACCGCCATGCACACCTCGGTGACCGACAGCTCGCCGCGGCGCAGCAGCGCCTTGGCCCGCTCGATTCGCCGCGTCATCAGGTATGCGTAGGGTGTCTCGCCGTAGGCGGCGCGGAACTGCCGCGAGAAGTGCGCGGGCGACATCAACGCGGCACGGGCGAGCGCGGCGACGTCGAGCGGGCGCGAGTACTCGCGGTCCATCAGGTCGCGGGCACGGCGCAGGTGCGCGAGGTTGGCGAGCTCCTCCGGCGTCACAGGTGCGAGCGTAGCGGCACCTCGGCTGAACGCCAGCGCACACTGCCGTCGTGCCGGTCGATCCAGCTGCTGCTCAAAAGCCGTAGCTTTCGACGTCCAGATCGAGCGATCCCTGGGCGGCGTATTGGCCGATGTGAACGTGCGCAACCCGGCCGGCGGCATCGATGAAGATCGTGGTGGGCGTGCCGGTGATCGTGGCAAGCGGACTGAGCTGCCCGGATGAGGCTTCGTAGCTTGGGTAGCTGACCGGGTGTCCAGCCAGAAACGGGCGGGCTTCGCCGGGGGAGTCTTCGTAGTCGGCGCCGAGGAACGCCACCCGGCGCCCGTAGCGAGCCGCCGCGGCGGCGAACAGGGGGAACTCCTTCTTGCACGGGGGGCACCAGGAGGCCCACACGTTCAGCACGACCGGATAGCCGCGCAGGGCGCGCAAACGAGCGCTGAGAGCGCGAAAGCCGCCGTTCAGCAACTGACCGGCCTGCCTGTGAAGCGCCGCGAGCGCTGGCGGTGAGTCGGCAAGCTCCTTGGCCGCGCCCGCCGCGCTCGGCGGGGAGGAGAGCGGACGCTGGAGCGCCGCGTGCACTTCGCGCACCAGGGAGGCAACCGACGGCCAGCCCGAAGTCGAGACGTCGTCGTGCCAGAGAATCCGCCCCGAGGGAGTGACGAGCACGAGCCATGGCTGGTCTTCGACACCATACCCGTCGGCCACGCGCCCGGTTCGATCGATCGCCACGGGGTAGGGAAGCGGACGCGGCAGTGTTCGCAGAAGTGCGGGCAGCGCCGCCGGCGTGGGCTCGACGTCTCCCTGGTCGATCGCGAGCAAGGCGGGCAGGTGTCCACCGGGGGCGTGCGCAGCGTGGGCGACGTATCGCCCGAGCATCTCGAGTCCGGCCCCCATATTCAGGGTCTCGGCGTCCCAGGTGGCGAAGAACAGAACGAGCCGCGGCGCATTGCCCTGGCCGAACGAGATGCTGCCTCCGCCGGCGCGGGGCAGCGTGACGCGCTCGCCGGGGTCGATCGCGGGTATGCGGGTGTAGGAGAGGTCGGAGTGCACGCCGGGGTGCCCCGGCAGCAGGTTGGAGATCTCCCGGGCGAGTATCTGCGCCTGCTGATCGATGCCCGCATAAGCCATTTCCGTGACGTACAGCTTCGCCAGCCGCCCCCGCTGGTCGATCAGGTAGAGGGCGGGGGTGTGGTCGATCTGGCCCGCTTCGATCTGCACGGCGATGTGGTAGGCGCTCCACACGTGCCGCAGCTGCGGCAACGACCCTGTCAGGAAACGCCATTGACCCGACATCCCATGGGCCTCGGAGTAGGCGCGTACGTCGCGCACCGATCTCGCGTCCGGGTTGGCGTTGACCCCAAGCAGCGCGACGTGGGCGCCGGCGGCTCCCAACATCCGCTTGGCGTCGAGCATCTCGGTGGTGGTGAGCGGGCAGATCGTGGTGCACTGCGAGTCGCTGAACGCCAGCAGCACCACCTTTCCCCGGTAGGACCCAAGCGACACCGGACGCCCGAACTGGTCGGTGAGGGTGATGGGGGGCGCCGGACCCGACAGCGCGGTGCCGGGGTCGAGGTCGGGGTTTTCGGCGAACGCGCTGGCCGATACGGAGGCTGGGCGCGTGCGCAGCCCCAGCACCAGGGCAACTCCCACGCCCACCAGCGCAAGCGTGAAGACGATGCGCAGAATCCATTTACGAGCGGAGGCGACGGCGACCGGGGAGGTTTGCGTCATGGACAGCAGTTTGCCAACACAACCAGCTCGTCGGCGGTTGGCCCGGTGGGCGCAGCCTGGAGTAACAGCCCCTCAGACGGTCCAATCGGCCGCATGCGAGCCGTTCGTCGATTCGCGCTGGCCCATCAGCGCGCTGGTGACGTGGCGGATGACGGCGGCGGCTGCGTTGAGCGCGTTGTCGGGGAGCGTGCGGGGGTCGACGAGGACGCGTTCGTTGTTGATGCGGGTGAGCAGTGGCGGGTCGGCTTCGCGTAGTGCTTGGGCGAGCCGGCCGGGATTGCCGTGGTAGGGCAGCGCGATTGCCGGGCCGGTCAGATCGAGGAGCGCCAAGGCGCCACCGCCGACACGCGCGGTCGTTTCGAGGAGATCGCCGCCAGTTTTTTGGGCGAGGGTTTTTGCGCGGTGTTGCAGCCGTATGGGATCGATGGCGAGCATCGAGAGGACCGGGATCTCGAGCAGTGCGCGCTCGGGATCGCGGTAAAGGCGCAGGGTGGCTTCGAGCGCGGCGAGGGGCAGTCGTCCGATGCGCAGCGCGCGGGTGAGGGGGTGTTTGCGGCAGGTGTCGACTGCTTGGCGAGTGCCGGCGAGGATGCCGGCTTGAGGTCCTCCCAGGAGCTTGTCGCCCGAGAAGCACACGAGCGCCGCGCCGGCCTTGATCGAGCGTATGACCGCCGGCTCCTCGGCAAGCAGCGGGAGGTTTTCGGCGAGCACCCCGGAGCCGAGGTCGTGGATCACCGGTGGTCCGAGTGTGCATAGCGTCTCGATTGGAACCTCGGCGGTGTAGCCGAGGGTTTGGAAGTTGGAGGGGTGCACGGCGAGGATCAGGTCGGCGCCCTGCTGGATGGCCTGTTGGTAGTCGGCGAGGTGGGTACGGTTGGTGGTGCCGACCTCGATCAGCGTGGCGCCGGATTGGGCGATGACATCGGGCATCCTGAAGCCGCCGCCGATCTCGACGAGCTGGCCGCGAGAAATCGCTATGGACTTGCCTGGCCCGGCGAGGGCGGTGACGGCGAGCAGGACGGCGCAGGCGCCGTTGTTGACCGCGAAGGCGTCTTGCGCTCCGGTGAGCTCGCAGACGAGTTCGGTGAGGTGTTGGTCGCGGTGGGAGCGCTCCCCCGTGTGCAGGTCGAGCTCGAGGTTGGTGTAGCCACGAGCCAAGGCATTGACGGCTTCCGCCGCGCTGTTGGCCAGTGGCGCACGGCCGAGGTTGGTGTGCAGCACAACCCCGGTGCCGTTGAGCACCCGCTGCAGCGACGGCGCCAGCCACGCGCGACAGCGTCCGAGGAGATCTGCTGGTGGCGGGTCGCCTCGCAGAAGTTCCTGGCGGCGTCGGTCGAGTACCGCGCGGGCGGCGGCCGCCGCCTCGGCCGCAGTGGGCCCGCCGCCGTCGTGGTTTTCGGCGAGAAGCTCGGCGGCGAGCTGGTCTACCGCCGGCAGATTCCGCAGCTGCTCGGAAATCGGCAACGGCTCCTCGCCCTGCTCGGCGTCCGCCGGCTGTCGAGTTTGGCGCAGCCGTTGGGTGCGCTCGCCTTTGGGCCCGTGCCTGCGCGCGTGGGCGTTGAGGATCACCCCTCCCCCGAGCGTGTCCGGCGGCGCGGGGCGGCGGACCACGAGCCGGTCCTCGTCAGCGGCCAGCAGCGGTCGCTCCAGGCGCACCTGCCAGAGATCGCCTCCGAGCGCCGCGAGCCGGCCGGGCACCGCGCGGGTGCCGTGGTGCACGGTCACGAGCATGTTGTGCTTGGCGCCGGTGAGCGCCAGGCGGCAGTCGAGGATGCTGGTGGGCGTGAGCAGGCCGGGCCGCGTGAGCGCGTCCCCGCGTCCCACCTCATCGAAATGCACGCCGGTGAGGTTGACGGCAACGCGCTGCCCGGCGTCGGCAAATGGCTGCTGGTGGTTGTGGATTTGCACGCCGCGAACCCGGACGGTGCGCCCCTCGGGCATCAGCGTCAGCGTGTCCCCCTCGCTGACCCTTCCCGACCACAGGGTGCCGGTCACGACGGTTCCGCGACCGGTGACGGTGAACGCCCGGTCGATGTGGAGCACCACCCCACCCTCGCTGGTCGCGCGGCTCGGGATGCTCCCCGCGACGCGCTCGATCATGGCGCTCAGCTCGTGGAGTCCCTGGCCTGTGACGGCCGAGCAGCCGACCATCTCGACACCGGGCAGGAGCTGGGCTGCTTCCTGCATCGCCGGCTCAGGGTCGATCACGTCGCTCTTGCTCACCGCCACCACCCCGTGGCGGACGCTGAGCACGTCGAGGATGCGGGCGTGCTCGATCGTCTGCGGCATCACGCCGTCGTCGGCCGCGACCACCATCAGGAACATGTCGATCCCGGTGGCGCCGGCAACCATCGTGCGCACGAACCGCTCGTGTCCGGGCACGTCGATCACCGACAGCTGCCTGCCCGACGGGGTTTGCAGGGGCGCGTAGCCGAGCGCGATCGAGATGCCGCGCGCCTGCTCCTCGGGCAGCCTGTCGGTGTTGACCCCGGTCAGCGCGTTGATGAGCGTTGTCTTGCCGTGGTCGATGTGCCCGGCCGTGCCGAGCGTCAACGGCCCCGAACCGACGGGGGTAGGCGGCGGTTGGGGACGGAGCGGCGAAGGAGTCGAACCTTCCCGGCGCGCATCAGGCGCCGCATCCCGGCTTAAAAGGCCGGTCGGGGCACCGGCCCCAGGCCACTCCACAAGATCAGGCGCACCGTCCTCCTCCGCCAGCCCGGAGCCACCACCAGACGGATCGACTGGGGAGCCGCCAGCGCGCGGATCGGCGGGGTCGTCCATCCTCAGCGCACCATGACCGTCCCGGGCTCGCCGGCGCACAGCCTGCCGATCACGACGCTGGCAAGCTCGCCGGCCCGCTCGGCTGCCACGGCCGCCAGCAGCCCGCCCGAGGTGGTCGCATCAGCCAACAACGCTGTTCGCCACGGCTCAACTGTGGTGTCGACGTCTGCGAACTCGGCTGCCCACTCCAGGTTGACCTTCGTGCCGCTGGAGACGCCGACACCGCTTTTCAGCAGCAACTCAACGTCAGCGATCACCGGCACGGTGGCGGCGTCGATCTCGGCCGCGAGCCCGCTGGCGAGCGCGAGGTTGTGCAGGTGGCCGAGCAGCCCGAACCCTGTGATGTCGGTCATCGCGCGCACACCGGCGGCGAGCGCGGCTTGCGCGGCATGAGCGTTGAGCTCGACCATGATCCTCACCGCCTCGCCGAGCAACTCATCCGAGCCTTGGCCGCGCTTGCGGGCGGTGACGATCGCGCCTGTGCCGAGCGGCTTCGAGAGCACGAGCAGATCGCCGTCCCGGCCGGCGGCGTTGGTTGTCATCCGCGCCGGGTCCACCACCCCGGTCACGGCCAGCCCGTACTTGGGCTCGTTGTCGTTGATGGTGTGCCCACCAACCACAACCGCACCCGCATCGCCAACCACGTCGGCGCCGCCGCGAAGAATCTCCCCCAGCACCTCACGGCCGAGGTCGCGCGGCGGGAACCCGACGATGTTCATCGCCGTCAGCGGCGCTCCGCCCATCGCGTAAACGTCCGAGAGCGCATTGGCCGCCGCGATGCGCCCGAAGTCATACGGGTCGTCCACGAGCGGCGTGAAGAAGTCCACCGTCTGCACCACCGCCAAGTCGTCCGTGACCAAGAACACCGCGGCGTCGTCACGCGTGCCGGCGCCTACGAGCAGTCGCGGGTCACGCTGCGCCGGCAGATTCTCCAGCAGCGCCAGCAACTCGGTCGCGGCGAGCTTGCGGCCACACCCGCCCGCGTGCGAGAGCGTCGTCAATGCTGGCGCGTCGATCACGTGAGCACCCGCTACCTCCATACTGACGATCATCCCAGCGCAAACCCGTAGTCCAGTTAGTAGGAAACATTGAATCTTGGCTAGTATGCGGCTGTTTGCGGCTTTAGCACAAGCAAACGGTCTGACGGCCAGTTCCGGCGCCGTGTTTCCCACGGCGGTGCGCGCCGCTCGAGGTTTCACCACGGACGAGCTGGGTAGTGGTACCTTTAGATTAACGTGTACCAGGGCGATTCGCTCGTCCCGGTCAAGTGAGCCACGCATGAGTGGGTACGCCAAGCGAGCTGTCGTTACGGCAATCGTTACGGCCGCAGTAGTGGCCGCAATAGTGCTCTACGTCGCGCTCTACCTGACGAACGTACCCGGATCGGCTGCGGCCACCCGCACCCCCATCGGGGCGCAGCTCTTCCTCGCCACCGTGCCGGAAGCAGGGCCGAGCGATCCCCACCCGACGTGGGTTTCGTTCTTTGCGGTCAACGCGAGCGCCGGCGACTGGCGTCACGTCACGACCTACGAAGTCCCGGCCAACTCGCTGGTACGCATCACGATCTACCAGTTCGACAGCCCCTCGGGTCTGCGCAACCCGTTCATCAGCCAGGTGGCCGGCACCGTCGGAGGCGTGATGACACTCGACGGCAAGGTCACGCGGGCGATCCCCCCCGAAGAAGCGTCGCACGCGTTCGCGCTACCGCAGCTGGGCATCTCCGTCCCGCTGCCGGGCGTGGAAGAAGAAGCCAAGAACGCGTGCGAACACGCGCCCTGCTCGCTCGCCAACGCCCACCGCACGATCTCCTTCGTGATCCACACACCGGCGAAGGGCCTCTACCGCTGGCAGTGCTTCGTGCCGTGCGCGGCGGGATTCATCACGGGCTTCGGCGGGCCGATGCAGACGGTCGGCTACATGGGCGGCTTCCTCAAGGTCGTATGAGCGGGGACGGCCGCACACGGGGGAAGGGCGCGCGTCACGACGCTCGCAACGTCACCCTGTTGTGGCTGCTCGCGAGCGCGATCATGACGCCGATCGTCGTCTTCGTCTTCGGGCCTCACCTGCCGCCGGGGCACGGGTCCAACGAAGCCGCGGGCCAGGTCGTGGACAACACGGTGCTGCTCGCGGCCGCTGCGCCGATTGCGCTGGGCGTGCTCGTGTTCATCGCCTATTCGCTGTGGGCCTTCCGCGAGCGCGAACCGCAGCTGCAGGCGGACGGCGTCCCGCTTCGCGGCAACTCGAGCGTGCAGTTCTGGTGGATCGTCGCGACGACGACGGTGGCACTCTCGCTCTCAGGGTACGGGATCATCCGGCTGCTCGAAACCGGTGCTGGCGGCGGCCAGGGGCCCGAACCGATCGCTGTGCCGCCGCACGCCTCGAACGCGCTACAGGTGCAGGTGATCGCCCAGCAGTGGCAGTTCACGTATCGCTGGCCCTCTTTCGGCGGCGTCGAGACACGCGAAATCGAGCTTCCGGCCCACACGCTGATCGAGTTCAACGTCACCTCGCTCGACGTGATCCACTCCTTCTGGGCATATCAGCTCGGGGTCAAGGCAGACGCCAACCCGGGCGTCAACAACATCGCCTACGTCACAACCAGGGGGCCGCTGGCGTTCGAGGTCCGCTGCGCCGAGTTGTGCGGGGTCTGGCACGGGTACATGTACAACGGCGGGCAGGTCGTGCCGCGCGCGAGGTTCGCGTCCTGGATCGCGCGAGCACGCCTCCAGTATGCGCCCGCGACGCGCAACCTCTCGCCCTACTCGAAGACCTACTTCCCCGAACCGCAGAGGAGGGCCGGATGAGCGCGATCGCAGGAACGTCCCCCGGACTGATGTCTGCCCGCGCGCCGCTGTGGCGGCGGCTGATCGGCTTCAACCTGCTCACCGGGATCGTGCTCGGCGTCGGCGGCTGGTATCTCGGCCACTGGATCGGCACGGAAATCCACGGCGTAAGCCTCGCCTACTTCTCCGCGACGGCGGGCGAAAACGACATCGCGATCATGCTCGGCTACCTGCTTGGCGTGCTCGGCTTCCTGATCGGCCTCGGCTTCGCCGTCTACCCGGTCCAGCGCGTGTTCGGCGGCCAACCCACACTCGCCGAGCGAGAGTCACACGAACACGGGCTGCTGCGCTACTTCAGCCTCTCGACCGACCACAAGGTGGTCGCGAAGCAGTACATGGTCGGCATCGGGTTCTTCTTCTTCATCGGCGGCCTGAACGCGATGGCGATACGCACCGAGCTGCTGCAGCCCAACACTCACGTCTTCGGCGCCAACCAGTACCTCACGCTCGTCGGGATGCACGGTTCGATGATGATGGGCATCTTCACCTCGGGCGTGCTCGGGCCCTTCGCCAACTGGCTCGTCCCGATCATGATCGGCTCGCGGCGGATGGCCTTTCCGCGCATCGAGTCGCTCACCTTCTGGCTGCTGATGGCCGCCGGGGTGGTCTTGATCACGACGATCTTTTTCGGCGGCTTCCAGACCGGCTGGACGGGCTACCAGCCGCTCGGCGACCAGGGCACGGCTGGCTACGACGCCTACATCGGCTTCTTCGCGCTCGTCGGTGTCTCGATGACGCTGCTGGGTTTCAATCTGATCGTCACGATCGTGACCATGCGCGCTCCGGGCATGACCTGGTCGCGCCTGCCGATCTTCGTCTGGTCGGTGCTCGCGACAGCCGGGCTGATGGTGCTCGCGGCGCCGACGCTGATCGCGACGCTGCTGATGGCGGCGATGGACCGCAGCGTGCAGACGGCGTTCTTCATCCCGGGCCAGGGCGGGAGCCCCTATCTCTTCCAGAATCTCTTCTGGGTGTTTGGGCACCCGGAGGTCTACGTGCTGGCACTCCCCGGCTTCGGGATCGTGCTCGAGCTGCTGCCCGTGTTCACGCGCAAGCCGTTGTGGGGCTACCGCCTCGCGGTCGCGGGGATCCTCGGCGTCGGGATTCTGAGCTTCTTCGTCTGGCAGCACCACCTGTTCGTGTCCGGCATAAACGCCGATCTGCGGCCGTTCTTCTCACTCTCGACCGAGCTCATCTCGATTCCCACCGGGTTCATCTTCCTGTGTGCGCTCGGCACGCTGTGGCGCGGTCGCATCCGCTTCACGGTGCCAATGCTGTTCTGCTTGGCGTGGGCGTTCAACTTCCTCTGGGGCGGCGTCTCGGGCATTTTCCTCGCGGACGTGCCGAGCGACGTGACGACGCACGGCAGCTTCTTTGTGATGGCCCACTTCCACTACACGATCATGGGTGGGCTGATCTTTGCGTTCTTCGCGGCGATCTACTACTGGGTGCCGAAGATGTACGGCTACAAGCTCTCCGAACGCCTCGGCAAGGTGCACTTCTGGATCATGTTCCTGGCCTTCAACTCGACCTTCGCGCCGCTCTTCGCGCTCGGCTTCCTGGGCATGCCCCGGCGGGTGATCACCTACGCGACCAACCTGCAGGGCTTGAACGACTGGGTGAGCGCCTCGGCGTACGTGCTTGGGCTCTCACTGCTGCTGTTCCTCGTGAACGCGGTGTGGTCGCTCGTCTTCAAGCGCGAGCCCGCGGAGCGCAACCCGTGGCAGTCGAAGTCGATCGAGTGGCAGCTGCCGACGCCGGTTCCGCTACACGACTTCGAGCAGCTGCCCGTGTTCGACGGCGATCCCTATCCCTACGGCGACGGACGTGTACCGGTGCCCGCGGTGGCGCCGGTCGGGGAAGGAGGGTAGGCGATGGAGGCCTCGGCTCCACTCGACGAGCGCTTGCAGGCCGAGCCGCCCGACTGGCAGCCGCATGCGCTTAGGCTCGGCGGACGGCTGCTGTGCGGCTCGATCACGTTCTTCTTCCTCGCGTTTCTGTTCGCCTACTTCTACCTGCTCGCGCTCAACACCAATGGCCACTTCAGGATCGGGAGCACGCAGCCGCCGGTGGGGCTGGGTACGCCGATCGCCGGGCTGATGCTGATCGGTGCGATCGTTTATCGCCTGGCCGCGCGTCGCCGGTTTGCGGACGTGTTGGGAGCCGGGATCGTCGCGCTGGTGTGCACGCTGGCCGCGGTCGCGCTGCAGTTCTACGAGTACACGACGCTCGGCTTCGGTGCCGCGAGTGGGGGATATGCAGCGGTCTTCTTCGGCTGGACCGTGTGGTATGCGGTGCTCGCGCTGATCGGCGCCTTCTGGATCGAGATCCAGGTCGCGAGCCTCGCGCGCCGGCGAGCCGGTGGGAGCGAGCGACGCTCGCGGCGCGAGGGCGTGCCCTCCGACGACGACGAGCTGCTGCGCGCGGGCATCGAGGCATCCTCCTTCTACTGGGCCTACTTCGCGGCGATCGGCGTGATCGCGTTCATCGTCCTGTACTTGGTATGAGGCGATAAACCATGAGCCGCTGGTCGTGGGATCCCTCGCTCGTATATGTGGTGCCGGCGGCGGTCCTCTACGCGCTGGGGAGCCGGCCGAAGGCAGGGCGGCCGAGCGTGCTCCAGGCGGCCGTCTTCTATACGGGGCTGCTGTCGCTCGTGATCGCGGTCGACTCTCCGATCGACGCCTATGCGGACGAACTGCTGTGGGTGCACATGCTCCAGCACATCATCCTGCTCACCGTTGCCCCGCCGCTGATCCTGCTCGGGCGTCCGTGGCCGACGATGTGGCGGGCGCTGCCACTGCACTCGCGTACCGTGCTCGCGCGCGCAGTCGCCAAATCGCACCTCGCCGCCCCGCTACGCGCCCTCGCGGGGCCGCTCGCGGCCTGGATCCTCTTCAACGGGGCGATCGTCGTCTGGCACATTCCCTCCGCGTACGACCTCACAGAGCGCAACGGCGCGGTGCACGCCGTCGAGCACGCGATGTTCTTCTTCTTCGGCCTGCTGTTCTGGGCGCGGGTCATCGACACCGGCCCGCTGCGGCCGCGTCTGGAGTGGCCGGCTCGGATCGCCTACATCGTGGGTGCCATGATTGTCGGCTGGGTCCTCGCGGTCATCTTCGTCGTGGCGCCCGAACCGATCTACCAGCACTACGCCGACCTTCAGACCCGTCCCGGCGGCATCAGTGCGCTCACCGACCAGCAGCTCGCGGGCGGGATGATGTGGGTTGGGGGCTCGATCGCATACACGATCGCGCTGCTGATCGGGCTGTATCAGTGGGTCGCCCCGGAGGCGCCGCCGCGCGCGCCGGTGCTCGACGCGGTCGGCTTCCCGGGTCCCCCCGACGGCCCGGCCCCCAACGGCTCCCCTATCCCGGCGCTGCCAAAGGCCACGCAAGCGAGATGAGGAGGTTGAGCGGATGACAACGGTGGTGCTGGGCGCGTCGTACCTGTCGGCGTCGCTGCTGACGATGCTCGTCCCGATAGCCACAGTGATCGCCATGGTTGCCTGGGGCGTGTTCCTGATCCGGCGTCACGAGCGTCACCGCGTGCACGTCGATGCGCGCAACCGACCGCCAGCAGGCACGGACGCGCCCCAGGGTTCGCGCTCGCCACAGGGGGGCTGATGGACCCCGCTTCTGCGCCGGCGACGCCGCCGGGAGTACGGCGGGCACTCGTGCGCGGTGTTCTCCTCGGCGCCGGCGTCGCCGCGCTCGTGGTGGGCGCCCTCGCGTTCACCCGGCCGTCACCGTCGCAGACCGCCGCGCTCGCGAGCAACCCCACGCTCGACCCCGGCACGCCGATCCACGGGGCCGCCCCCGACTTCAGGCTGACCGATCAGTTCGGGCGAGCTGTGTCGCTGTCGGCCTTCCGCGGCAAGGTTGTGATCCTCGCCTTCAACGACCCGCAATGCACGACGATTTGCCCGCTCACCACCACCGCAATGGTCAAGGCCAAGCGGCTCCTTGGGCCGGCGGGCGCTCAGGTGGAACTGCTGGGCATCGGGGCAAATCCCGCCGCGACCGAAACACGCTGGGTGCGCGCGTACTCGCAAGCGCACGGGATGATGCACGCCTGGCACTTCCTCAACGGTCCGCTGGCACGCCTGGAGCGCGTTTGGCACGCCTACGGGATCGAAGCGCAGATCGTGGCCGGTCAGGTCGACCACACACCCGCCGTGTACGTGATCGACACGCAAGGGAAGCTCTCACGCCTGTTCATGACCCAGATGTCCTACGCGAGCGTGGGACAGCTCGCATCGCTGTTCGCACGGGCGGCCGCGAGCTTGCTGCCGGGGCACCCGCCGGTGCGTTCGGCGGTCTCCTACGCCCAGATCCCCGTGATCGAACCGACGAGGAACGTCACGTTGCCACGGGCCGACGGTGGCAGTGTGCAGCTCGGCCCGGGCCCCAAACCGCGGCTGATGCTGTTCTTCGACACGTGGGACTCCGAGGTGACGGGCCTCGCCCGGGAACTCGAGGCACTAAACGCCTACGCCGAATCCGCCGGCCGCAAGGGACTGCCGGCGCTCACAGCGGTCGACGAGGCGAGCGTCGAGCCATCGCCCGCCGCACTCCCGCGATTCCTCCGATCATTGCCCCACCCGCTCTCCTACCCGATCGCGATCGACTCGAGCGGCCGTCTCGCGGACGGCTACCGGGTTCAGGACGAGCCGTACCTGGAGCTGATCTCGCCGTCGGGCGGCTTCCTCTGGTACCACGATGTGAGCACGGGAGGGTGGCTTACGCGCGCCGCGCTGGTCAGCCAGCTACATGCCGCGCTCGCCCCCGCCCCCACGGAGACGAGCGCCGATGCGCGCCAGCAGCTGGCGAGCTCGCCCCCCGCGCTTGCGGAACTGCACCGTCAGGCCGGTCAGCTCATCGGCTCCGAGTCGGCGCTTACGGCTCGCCTGCGTGGCCTGCGCGGTTATCCAGTGGTGCTCAACGTGTGGGCATCGTGGTGCGGGCCCTGCCGCTCGGAGTTCCCGCTGCTCGCCAACGCATCGGTGGCGTACGGGCGGAGGGTCGCGTTCCTCGGCGCAGACACCGAAGACCAGGCGGCGAACGCCCGCTCGTTCCTAGCCGACCACCACGTCGCGTACCCAAGCTTCCAAGCCAGCACGGAAGCGCTCAGCTCGCTCGCCCCGTTCGAGGGCATCCCCACCACGATGTTCTTCGATCGCGAAGGAAAGCTCGTCCACGTGCACTCCGGCCAGTACGAGGCGCAGGGGACGCTCGATCACGACATCGAAAGCTACGCGCTCGAGGATTGACCACTCATTCTTCTTCGCCGGCAGGTTCCTTCTCGTGCGAGGTTTCGATGAGGTGGAAGTCGTTCGAGCGAGCGGGGAAGGAGCAGTAGGCCTTTATCGTTCCGACATCGCGGACGCTTCCGCCATCGTCGTCGCAGCGACCTTCGTTGGCGTCGTATTCGCGCTTCTCTTCAAGAGTCAGTGGCTGCGCGCCGGCTTGGCGCCGTCCCATGGGCTCTCGCGCGCCGCGACTGACGCTGGCGCTGGTGCCGCCGACGGTGAGACTGTGCGTGCGCTCGGTTGCGGACGTAGAGCCTGCGCCGCATCCGGCGAGTGCGGCACTCGCCGCAAGCGCGCTCAACGGCAGGCTCAGCGATAGCCCACGGGCCACTGCGAGCTCCTACCACCTCGGGGACGCTGCCGAAGCCATCCGCTGCGACTTTCGCTCATGGTCTGATGTCGAGCGATCCCCCGGCGGCTTCTACGCGCTGGAGCGCACAGTGCCCTAACCCGGCAGCGGCTCCTGCGCGCGCTGGCCAGAGTCGTACGCCTGGGCCGGCTCGAGCATCGAGCGTAGCTGCTCCCGCATCTCGGCCGTGTCCTCGTGGCCATGCACCGAGGCGGCGTGCTCGGCGGCTGCACGCACCACCTCGTCCTCTTCGCCGATGATCACCAGCGAGCAGCTGGACTCGCTGGGCCAGCGCCGGCAATCGGCCATCTTGCGTGACATCGCTTCTCCTTTCGGGGATTTGTCGCCCTATCCTGACGCCCGGAAGGAACGGCGTCAATACCGACTTCCCCGCACATCGCGCTCCCATGGGTAGTCCTTGAACCGGGCCGGCTCCCCCTCCAGCAACTGCGCCGCGAAGCGCTCTGTGAGCACTCCGGAGGCGTCAGCGCAACGGGCTGCGTGCGACCCCACGCTGCTGTGCGGGTAGCTTGCGCGCCCCGCGCTTGAGCGCGGGGGCCGACGGCGGCGGCACCATTGGCCCGATGTCCCCGTCGAGTGCCTCGTCGAGATCCACGATCACGGGCGCGTGGTCGCTCGGACCGGTGCCCTTGCGCGCCTCGCGGTCGACCCACGCCGCGCGCACGCGCTCGGCAATGGACTCGCCCCCCAGCACCAGGTCGATCCGCATGCCGAGGTTCTGGTGGAACATGCCCGCCCGGTAGTCCCAGTAGGTGAACACGCGCTCCCGCGGCCAGCGCTCGCGTACCAGGTCGTGCAGGCCGAGCGCCTGCAACTCAGCCAGGGCCGCCCGCTCCGGCGGCGTCACGTGCGTCTGGCCGACGTACGCGTCGGGGTCGAACACGTCCACATCGGCCGGGGCGATGTTGATGTCGCCGCACACCATCGCCTCCCGCGGGTCGGCGCCGACCGTCTCCCGCAGCGCCGCCAGCCAGGCGAGCTTGTAGCGGTAGTGCTCGGAGTCGGGCGTCCGACCGTTGGGCACGTACACCGAGTGCACGCGAACCCCGCCGCACGTCGCCGACAGGGCGCGCGCCTCCTGATGGGGAAAGCCGGGGGCGCCGGGGAGACCCGCCGCGACGTCATCCAGCCCCACACGCGAGAGAATCGCCACCCCGTTCCACTGCGCTTCCCCGTGGCGCGCCACCGCGTAGCCGCGGGCCTCGAGCTCTGAGCCGAGCAGCTCGTCGAAGGCTTCGTCGGCGAGTTTGGTCTCCTGCAGGCACACCACGTCGGGACGGCGCTGCTCCAGCCACGCCAGCAGCCGCGGCAGGCGCTGTTTGACCGAGTTCACGTTCCACGTCGCCACGCGCACGGGCGTACGGTAGCGGCGCCACCCGCGTCGCGCCGTCGCCTCGCGCCGGCTGCGAGAGCCTTCCCCGCGGGCCAGATCTCCGCTTGCCCTGAGGCTAAGGCGTGATGATGACCCGGCCGAACGCCTTGCGACTCTCGGCGTACTCATGCGCCGCGGCGGCATCCGCGAGCGGGAATGAGCGATCGATCTCCACTTGCAGCTCGCCGCTGGCGACGAGCTGCAGCATGTCACCGATCATGGGGTGGACGCGGGCATACTCCGAGAGGAGCGCGCCGCCGAGAAAGACGCCGTACAGCGAGTTGTTGCGTGTCCAGAGCGACCGCGCCTCGATCGCCGAGCCCGCGCGGGCGGCCACCCCGACGCTGACGAGCCGCCCGCGGTAGGTCAGCACGCCGACGCTGTCGACGAGGTTTTGGCCGCCGATCGAGTCGAGGACGACCTCCACGCCGCGCGAGTCGGTGAGCTGGTTGGTGCGCTCGACGAAGCTGTCGGTTGCGTAGTTGATCGGGTGGTCGAGTCCGAGCGCCTTCAGCCGTTTCAGCTTCTCCTCGCTGGAGGCGGTCGCGATCACGGTCGCGCCGGCGCGCTTGGCGAGCTGGATCGCAGCCATTCCGACGCCGCCCGCGCCGGCGTGGATCAGGACGGTTTGGCCCTCGGCAAGGTTGCCGGCGGTGAACAGGCACTCGTACGCGGTGCCGAACGCAACCGGCACGCACGCCGCGCGCGCCGCGTCCAGCCCAGCGGGGATCGGCCAGTTCATCGCCGCGGGGACCGCTCGCCTGGCGGCGTGCGACCCTGCCGCGTTCAAAGCGACCACGCGGTCGCCAACCGCGCGTCCCTGCACCCCGGCGGCCACCTCGGTGATGGTGCCGGCACTCAGATAGCCGACGGCGTGTGGCGCCGCGGGCAGCTCCCCGGCCGCGCGGGCGAGCAGATCGCCTCCCTCGATGCTGATCGCCTCGGTGTCGACGACCACGCAGCCATCCGGGCATTCGGGGTCGGGCACCTCCTCGTAGCGAAGCACCTCCGGCGGGCCGTTCTCATAGATAACCGCTGCCTTCATTTTGCACCAATCCCTTTCGCTTGGAACACCACGCCGTGATCAGCCGCTGGGGATATCAGCTCTGGTCGCCAGCACCTCCTATGGTCAGATTCAATGCCCCTTCTGCACGTAGATGAGCTGCCCGTTGCCGAGGCGGTACACGGTGCCGACTGCCTGGCCGTGGCCGCTGGCGGCCGGGGCGCCGGATGACGGTGTGGGCACGGTCTGGGTGTGTTGGGTGGTCGGCGTGCGTGTTTGCAGGCGGTGGGTGTGCTGGTCGAGCGTCAGGCCAAGCCCGGCGATGAGGAACGCGACGGCGAGCACGATGCCGATGTCGAACAGATTCACCAGGCCGTCGAGTGGGTCGCCGGCGGCGTCTTCGATGCGGCCGTGGCGGCCAAGTCCGGTGCGGCGATTCATTGACCGGACTCCGTGGCTCGCTCCAGTGCGGTGAGGTCTTCTGTGTACATGCGCGTGCGTGTGAGTGTCAGCACGAACGCGACGGTGCCGACCAAGAGCCCGATCGTGGTCGCGGCGAAAGCGGTGCGCAGGTCCGTGGCGAGCGTGTTCACTTCACCGTGGCCGAGGGCCGCGAGTCCCGGTGCGAGTGGGATCAGAGTGCCCATCAGTCCGAGCGCTGGTCCGGCACGGACGAGGATGCGGGTGTGGTCCAGGCGCCGCTGGACCGCAAGCTCATAGTCGGCGAGCGCGTGCTCGATGCCGGCCTGTTCACCGGCGAGGCTCGCTCGCGCCATCTCCAGCAGTGCGTCTGCAGCGAACGAGCTTGGTGCGCGGGCTGAGAGCACGGCTGCCCGGTCGGGATGAGCGATGACCTGCCGAGCGAGGTTCCGTAGCGCGCTGCGTCCGGCGCGTGCGCGAGACCACAGCTCGATCGCGAAGCGTCCCGCCTCCAGCGCGCAGACGAGCAGCACCAGCAACGCGAGGATCAGGACCGGGATGCGCAGCGAGGAGGCGATCCGTGCGAGCGCTTCGGCGAGACCGTCCGTGGCTGCGAGCGTGCTCACAGGGTCACCTCTCCTCGCCGCAGCTCGATCTGGGTGCCGATGAGGGCCGACAGGAGCAGCGCGACAGCGATACCAACCGCGAGCCACGGCGTCTGGCTGGTGCCAGCGCCAGCGCCGTGCAGGCCCGGAGCACCGGGTTCCAGCGCGTCGGCGGGTGCTCCGATCAGAAGCCCTTTGACCTCTCGGCCGCTGCTCTGCCCTCCGCCGCCCGCGCCAGCGCCGGTCAGCGCGACTCCATCCGTGCCTTTGTGACTGGCCGGGTGGTGTTTCTTGGCGTGGTGGACGCCAGCGCTAGTTGCTGTCGGGACGGGCGTCTTGCGCGGAGGTCCGGGGTTGCGGTGACGCTTGGTCGTGCTGTGGCGCTGGCCCTCGCGCCGGCGCACTCCGCCGGGAGTATGGCCTTCGCTGCCCGGTTGGGGGCGGCTGAACAGGGGCGCACCGTTGCCACCACCACCGGCGGTTACGCCGCCGCCAGATTTGAAGGATTCACCGCCCTGCCCATCGCCGGTCGTTTCAGTCGGTGCCTGCGGGAGAGGTTCATAGGGCGGCGGGGAGGCGGGTACGTGTCGCCGGTCATCGCCGTCCCGACGTAGGCGGTCATCCACACGCCGTTCCATTCCTGGCTTTGCTCCCATCTGATGTGTCCGTCTTCCTGCTGCATCGAGGCCATGTAGCCGAGCGGTTCTTCGATGACCAGACCCTTGTGCGTGACCCAGGTTTCGGGATTGACGCCCGCTGACCACATCGCCTGCACCACCCATGCGGTCGAAGCGACGTTCGGTTCAGGGTTACCGGGCTCCTCCGAGAAGCCGCCGTTGGGGTCCTGTGCCGTCTTGAGGTATTCAAATGCATGCTGCTCCACTTCCTTGGCTGCACCCTGGCGTCCGGCGGCGTTCAGCGCCTGGATCGCGGCGCCGGTCATGTCCACTTCGCTCCGTGGTTCGCTCGGCAGGCTGCCCCCACCCTTGGGGCACGCCCCGTCTGCCCGGTAGGCGGTGGAGGGCCAGCCGCGGTCGCAGCCCTGCTCTCTTTCCACCCATTCCGCCGCTGCTCGCATGGCGGCTTCGACAGCCGGTTCGTGGATCGGGCTGAGCGCGAGGATCGCGAAGATCGTGTCGTTCATCGCCGGTTCACCCAAGCCTGCTTCATGCACGAACGCTCCGTCGTTCGGTCCCGGCTGGGTCAGCTGGCGCCGCAGGATCTTTTCGAGAAGGTTGACGCCGCCGAAATCGGTTGGGGAGGTGCCCGCGGCGTCCACGACCAGCAGTTCGCGCTCGAAGTCGGTGGTCGAGGACAGTGTGCCCGCTTGTTCGGTCAGGTAGCCGTAGACGCTGTGACCGCCGATGTAGTGCTGGTTGGAGGGGGTCTGGTCGCGCGGGTTGATGCTCGCCGCGGCGAGCGCCAGCGCGACCCACGCACTAACGTCGTTGTTCGAGCCGGCGCCTGGTTCGCTGCCGAACCCGCCATCGGGGTTCTGGTCGTTCTGCAAATAGCGCACCATGTTGTCCAGGCTTCCCTGCTGGCGTGCGACCGCCGCGACCGCCGCAACCGCCGAGCACGCCAGGAGCAGGATGCCGGTAGCCAGGCTCAGCGCCGCCGGCGTCCCGCGAGCAACCGCGGCTGGCCTATCGTTCGACCATGGCGTCATGCGAGCTCACTGTCGTCCACGGGGCACGGTTAGGGTCTTGACGACAGTCTTGGCGCCGGCGAGGCTGATACTCACCCGGTAGCTCCCTGTCGCCAACCGCGGCAGCTTGACGTCGAGCGTTCCGATCTTGCTCGTTTTGACGGAGGTTGTCTTCACGGTCCGCCACCGGCGGTGATGTCCCTTGCCGAGCAGGCGGGCGATCTTCACCGTGACCACGCCGGGTGCGGTGAGCTTCAACAGCAGCCGCGCGCGACTGATGCTCTCGACGGCCAGGCCGCCAACGGGGCCGCTCATGCTCGGTCCGGGGGCCGTGGTCAAGCTCGGAGGACTTACTGCCGGCCCCAAGCTGGATGCGGTTTTGGGTTCGGTTTTGGGTGGCGGTTGTGGTTCGGGCGCTGGGGTGCCGGTCCCGTCGAGGGGGATTTGGATCGTCTGGTTGGTGCCCGCCAGCGAGGCTTGCAGCTGCGCCGCGTGCAGGCCGAGCGTGGCTGGGTCGAAGTCGACCTGTGCTTCGCAGGTTTCGCGCGGTGCGAGCGTGCGTCCGGCGCAGTTGCCGCCAGCGATGCTGAAGTCAGCGGGTTCTTGGCTGCTGACGCTGACGGTGGTGATCGTGACCGGCCGCAAATCCCGGTTGGTCAGCGTCGCCGTCAGCTTGCTCGGCGAACCGAGCGGTCGGCTTTCAAAGAACAACGATTCCTGATCGAAGCTCGCGAAGTAAGGGCCGTAAGGGCCGGCCTGCGTGAGTGCAAGCAGCGCTGGCCAGGTCGCTTCCTGTGCTTCGGCGGCGGGTCCTCCGACGGTGGTCGGTTCGCCATAGGCGAGCACTTCCTTGAGCGTGCCTTCGTTTGGCGTGAACGCGCCGATCAACGTTTCGGCGGGGGTGTGTTCACCGGCTTCGGGGTCCCCGTGCCCCGCGTATTCCGAGGTCACCTGATAGCTGGAGACCCACTTGGCGGCGCGTTCGGCGGCCGCGTGGCTGCCGGCAAGAGCGAGACCGAGCGCGCCCTGCGAGGTCGAGACCACCGTCGGCGCGTATATCGGTTCTGCGTTTTCACGGCTGCGAACGCTGCCGTCCGCTCCCTGGATGTGTTCTAGGTAGCTGCCGGCCGTCGGGAGAGCAGCTTCGATTCGCTCGAGCAGGCTCTTGCCGAGCTCGCCTTCGCCCTTTTCACGCGCGGCTACCAGCGCTTCGAGCACCTGTACCTGTCCCGAGGTCGACGTTTGTATCCCTTCTGGACCGAACTGGCCATTTGCGTTCTGCTGGGCTAGGAGCAGTTCGATGCTTGCTAGCGCATTGGCTGAGAGCGTGCCGCTGCGGGCAAGCGCGAGCACGGTCGCGGCAAGCACTTCGACAGCTTCGGTCGGTTCTCTGCCCACGCGCTGCTGGACCTCGCCGTCCGGTTCGATCATGCCTTCCAGCGCCCCACGAGGGTCGAGGCCGGCAAAGCTCTCGGTGTCCTGGCCGAGCGCCTGCAGGCCAAGCACCGCCGCGGCCACGCCTGTCGCCACGACTTCCGTGGGGTCGTAGATTTCGCGCAGCTCGCAGCCTTCGATCATCACGTTGTGCGCTTCACAACCAGCCGCGAGCAGGGACACCAGTGGCTTGAGCCTGCTCGGTGACACTCCCGCCTGTGTAACCGCCTGCGCTTGTGAGAGGAGCCGCTCGAGGACTTTGCGGCTGCCGTCGACGTGACCGCCGCCGATCGTGGCGGCGTGTTCTTCGATCGCGCTCACAGTAGCGAGCGACGCGCCGGTCAGCCATTCGCGCGCCAGCATCGCCGGGACCACGGAGGATTCCTGCTCCGCAGGCAGCGTGAACGCGTGCGGGCCAGCACCGTCCATCGGTTCGATCCGCGGCGCGCCACCACCATCCCCGCTGAAACTCCAGCCTTGAATGGAGCCGATCACCGGCTTACTCTGGGGCGAGAGCGCCCCTACAGGCTCATAGTTCCAGCGTCCACCAGGCTTGCCCGACCAGTAGGACCAGTACGCGTTCGCCGGAGCAGCCAGCTGGCAGGATTGTTCACTCGACGTCGGCTCTCCTTCGATGCGGCAGATGAACCCCAGACCGTATTCCTTGGTGCCTTCGACGTTGAAGCCGGCGCGCTGGAGCGTTTCAGCGCCGTTGGCTGGTTCGCCGAGCGCACAGCCGACGTAGATCTTGCCGGTCCCGATGTGCTCCTCGTCGACGATCTCAGTCACACCGGTATCCGGTTCACATGGTTCCCAACGGGCAATCACCCCCGGATCGGGGTTGGGCGCGATCGCGGCCGCCGCGCCACCGGGCTGCACCATGCAGCCCAGCAACGCGGCGAGCACGACAAGGACGGTAAGCAAGCGCGGACGCATTAGAACGACCTACGGCTTGACTTCGTATTCTTCGGTCGTTTCCACGTCCTGGCCGCCGATGATCGTCGACCACCAGCCGTTGGCGATGTTTTCTTCGCCGCCGAGCACTGAGGAGCGCTCGCCCTTGGCCTTGTTCGCTTCTCCGCCGCTCACCGAGGCACCGAATGCTTCGGCCGTGTTCAGTTTCCCTCCACTAACCGACGCATGGTCACTGGTGGCAGCATTTTCTTCGCCGCCGCTGACCGAGGAGCCCGGTCCGCTGGCGGTGTTAGCGGCTCCGCCGCTGACCGAAGCTCGCGATCCGCTGGCAGTGTTGCCGGCGCCACCGCTGACAGCCGATTCCTGGCCGCTGGCGGTGTTTTCGAGCCCGCCGCCGACGGTCGAGCCGTCCTCGCTGGCCACGTTCGCATCGCCGCCCGCGACCGAAGACCCGGTGCCGCTCGCAGTGTTGCTATCTCCGCCGCTGACCGAAGCGTCGAGACCAGTCGCGGTGTTCTTGCGCCCGCCGGTGATCGTCCCGAACTCTTCAAATTCGACGAGGTTTTCATTGCCGAACACGACCGCGAACGGCTCCTTGCTCGTGTTCTGGGCGCCCGCGAGGATGCCGCTGTAGCTCGTGTAGGACTGCCCGCTGCCGAGCACCAGATTGCCCGAGCCGGTCTGTTGGCCAGGCGATTCGTCATAGCCCAAGACCAGGTTGCCCGCACCGTTGTTTGCGTTGGTTTTGCCGGCGCCGGAGACAACCTGCACGTTCAACCCGGAGAACTGGATCGTCGGCTTGCCGCCAACCCCGGAGGCCACGTACTCGATGTGCGGCAGCATTTCCTTGAGCGTCGCGATCTCTTCGGCGCTCAACCCCGTGACGCCTTCCGGTCCCTGCTTGCCTTCGGGCCCCGGTTCACCGGGCGCACCAGCCGTGCCGTCCGTGCCTCGCGTGCCGACTGCTCCCTGAGCACCGGCTGCGCCCTGGCTCCCGGTCGCGCCCTGCGGCCCGGCGGGTCCACGCGCATCCCGGGCGGCAAGCTGCTCGAGCTTCTTGAGCACGCTTGGCTTGATCTGGCTGGTCGAGGTGATGAGGTAGTGCCGCGCCGCGATGCTCGTGCCGCCGAGCGCGACGAACAACGCGACCCAGGCGACGATGTTGCCGCGGATCGCCCGTAGTACACGGTTGGTCATGATCTTTGCTGCTCCCTTGTCCAAGGGCGGCGACACACGACCAAGACGATCCGTGAGCCTGCCGCCTATTCACTACAGGCAGGGGAGCGGAGCACAGTGCCCCGCTCCCCTCGCAAACGGCTTTCTCGCTACAGGCCGACCAGACCTGGGTAGCTCACGCCTTCCAAGGCGAGGATGCCCTGGGCGGTCGCGAACACGTTGGGCGAACCGGACGCCGTACACGCCGGAAGGCCCTTTTCGCTTTTCGGCTGTTTTTCGACGATTCCCGTCAGCCAGGCTTGCGGTTCTTCGATCGGTTTGCCGGCTTCGATGTAGGCCATGCTCGCCAGCGATGTGCTGTTCACGCTCGGGAGCAGTTTGGTGAATTCAGTTTCGCTGCAGTAGCTCTTCCACACGCGCGTCGCCGGCGGACCAGCGGAGTGTTCACTGTTTTCTTTCAACCAAGTCAGTGCCTTTGTTGCCGTGGTTTTGGAGGCAACTGACCCTTCTGCCAGCAGCGCCTGGACAGCCACTCCGGTCGAGTCCACTTCCACAGCGTTCTTGTTTTCGGGTTCTGTTTCTGTGAACGGTGGGTTGGCGTTGCATTCGGTCGATTTGAGGCCGAGCGTCGAGCGAAACGCTCCATTGAGCAGTACCGATGTGCTTTCGCACTGCTGTTCGCGCAGATATTTGCCGGCAGGTTCGATCCACGCTTTCAGGTTCGGCGAGCCGGGACAGTCTCCAGCTTCGCAGCCCTTCAACGCGATGATTGCCAGCGACTGCGTGAACGTGTTCGAGAAGTCTTCGGTCTCGCCTTTGTCATCGAACCGGCCCGAAGCCAACTGCAGACACTTCAGGTCCGCGATTAGGTTGCGCCCGCCCACGCTTTGCGGATTATGTTCCTTGGCCTCCGCGACGAGGGCGAACTTTGCGACCGAGCCGGCGCGCATCGCTTCGCCTTCACTGCACGATTTGGTGCCAATGTATTCGTTGAAGTGTTCCATTGCATATTTGTATGTCGCGTTGCTCTTGCTCGTCATTGCGGCAGCCTTGAACGCGAGCGAGCATTCGAGCGTCTCCGCGACTGAAGGCCCGCCTTTGACGAACTCTTCGCAGTAGGCCGGGTTGCTCGTCGGTTCCGGCTTGAGCTGTTTGCCGAGCCAGGTCGCCGCTTCAGAGCCCGCAGATGATGCGCCTGCGACCGCAGGCACCGCGAACGCGATCACGAGCACCAACACGCCGGCCAGCACCCCGGCTCGCTCGAGCCACTTCGGATGGGTTGACATGGTTTGTTTCTACCTCCTGGTGTTGCCGAGACGGCCAGCCAGAGGTCCGAAAGAGCCCTGAAACGAAACAGTCCCCGCACATCAACATGTACGAGGACGGAAACTGGACCGGGACTCGATCCGGCTCCGCCCGCAGACCACGACGGGATTGATAGAGCTCCAAATCCCCTATGCAGGTGCTCCGGCTCGCCACCGCCCGTCAAGAACGACGAGGGTGGCCTACGGTTGCGGGTCAGCGCCGGACTCAGACCGGCTTCCCCCGCATGGAGGACGAATATTCAGTTGTCGGCCACACCATAGCGGGTCTTGGGCGGCTCGGTCAATCGACCACCCTTCCCTACCCATACGTGCCACAGACCTCCCGGATCCTCACGCCTCCGATCGACTCAAACTCGCCCAGGTCAGCACTATGATCCAGCGTGTGAAGCACGCGCTTTCCTGGAGCGGCGGCAAGGACTCGGCCCTGACGCTCTGGGCCCTGCGTAGCCAGGGAATTGAGCCCGAGGCGCTGATTACGACCGTCACCGACGAGTACGACCGCATCAGTATGCATGGTGTGCGCCGCGAGCTTCTCGCCAGGCAGGCTGACGCGGCCGGTATCCCGCTCGTGGAGGTCCGCATCCCGCCCGCATGCGTAAACGAGGTCTATGAAGCACGGATGGCTCAGGCGTTTGCCTCACCGCCCTTGTCCGGCGTGGAGGCCATCGCCTTCGGTGACCTGTTTCTCGAAGACGTCCGCACCTACCGCGAGACGCGACTCACGGCAGCCGGCAAGCGCGGCCTCTTCCCGTTGTGGGGCCGCGACACCGGCATCCTGGCGCATGAGTTCGTCGCGGCCGGCTTCCAGGCGATCATCGTCTGCCTGGACCCACGGGCACTCGACGGCTCCTTTGCCGGGCGAAAATACGACGAGCGGCTCCTCGCCGACCTGCCCGCAGGCGTTGACCCTTGCGGTGAGAACGGCGAGTTCCACACCTTCGTCCACGCCGGGCCGATCTTCACTGAGCCGATCGCGTGCGCGACCGGCGAGGTCGTCGAACGCGACAGCTTCGTCTTTTGCGATCTGGCGCCAGCATGAACCGCCATCGGAGAACGCGATGACCGAGCCACCGATCACGGCTGTGCTCGCCGACGTGGATGGCACACTCGTGACGCAGGAGAAGGTTCTGAGCGAGCGTGCGATCGCGGCCGTGGGTCGTTTGCGCGAGCAGGGCATCGAGTTCGCCGTGACCAGCGGCCGTCCTCCCCGTGGCATGTCGATGCTGATCGAACCGCTCGCTCTGACCACGCCGATCTCGGCCTTCAATGGCGGGCTGATTGTGCGCCCGGACATGTCGGTTTTGGAGCAGAAGACGATCCCCGAAGCGGTTGTCGGCCCGGCAATCGAGCTGCTGTCCGCCGCCGGGCTCGACGTGTGGCTGTATAGCGGCGCCGACTGGCTCGTTCGCGATCCGAAGGCTCCCCACGTGGACCGGGAGTCGAGCACGGTGAGGTTCGGGCCAACGGTGGTGAAAGGCTTCGACGCCGTCAAGGACGTCGCCAAGATCGTGGGAGTCTCCGATAACCACGATCTTGTGGCGGCGACCACCCGGCAGGCGCGCGAGAAGTTGGGTGACCACGTGTCCGCTGCGCAATCCCAGCCCTACTACCTGGACATCACCCACCCTCGGGCGAACAAGGGCGAGGTCGTCAACTACCTCTCCGCCCAGCTCGGCATTCCCGGCAGCCAATTCGCAACGATCGGGGACATGCCCAACGACGTCCTCATGTTCGCTCGCTCCGGCCTCAGCATCGCGATGGGCAACGCGAGCCCAGAGGTGCAGCGTGCCGCCCGGCGCGTGACCGCCTCCAACGAGCAGGAGGGGTTTGCAAAGGCGATGGAGCGCTTCGTGTTACGTGCGGCGACACCGGGGAAACAGCCGCTTTAGCCAAACCGCGATTCAATCCCAACGACGGAGGTCAGCATGAGCACCATCGACCAGGAGATGGTTGTGGCCCATTTCATCGTTTCAGATGATGTCGAGCGTTCCCGCCACTTCTACACCGACGTACTCGGCGGCAGGACCGTCATCTCAGGCGAGGGAGACGACGAGGTGACGTACGTGGCGCTAGCCAACAGCTGGATCATCATCAACGTCGGAGGAGATCCCACCGACGACAAGCCGACCGTCACGCTCGAGACGCCACCCGACCCGGATCGGGTGAACAGCTTCCTCAACATCCGGGTTGCGGACATCCAAGCGGTGTACGCCGAGTGGAGCGCGCGGGGCGCCGAATTCCTAACGCCGCCGAAGGAGCACGCAACCGAGATTCGCTGCTACATCCGTGATCCTGACGGCTACCTGATCGAGGTGGGCCAAACGACCCTGGCCAGAGGTTGGCGCCCACCGTCTTGATCGCATCACCTGTGTGGGTGCGCTCATGAGGGGCGCTGCCTGCGCGCTATCTTCGGCAAGATGCGGACGAGGCGGCAGCCAGGCGGGCTGTGATGCTCGCCACCACGATCAGCGTCGACCCGGGCACGTTCCTCGCGATCACCGCGGTCGCCGCGTTGGCCGGCACGGTTTCGGCCGTGGTCAGCGAGCGCGTGATCGTGATGCCGGTGGTCGTAGTCGAGCTGCTGCTCGGGGTGGCGATCGGGCCGAAGGTGCTGGGCCTGCACGTCAACGAGTTCATCGACTTCTTCTCCGCCCTCGGCCTCGGGCTGCTGTTCTTCTTCGCCGGCTACGAGATCGACTTGCACCGGATCGCCGGCCAGCCGCTGCGGCTGGCACTGCTCGGATGGGCGCTTTCGCTTGCGCTTGCGTACGCGATCGGCGGTGCGCTGGTTGCGGCGGGGGTTGTGCTGTCGCTGCTTTACACAGGCTCTGCGATGTCGACCACCGCGCTCGGCGCGCTGCTGCCAATCCTCTCCGACTCGGGGGAGCTGCGCACGAAGTTCGGCTCCTATCTGCTGGCGGCCGGCGCGGTCGGGGAGCTCGGACCGGTCCTGCTGCTGACGCTGATCCTCTCCGCCCAAAGCACGGTCCACAACGCGCTGATCCTGTTCCTGTTCGTCGTGTTGGCCGTCGGCGTAGCGGTGTTCGTGGTGCGCTCGTCGCAGCGCACGCTGCCGATGCTGGAGCGCACGCTGGAGCGCAGCTCACAGCTGGCGGTGCGCTGGATCGTAGTGCTGGTGTTCGCGTTGGCGATGCTGGCCTTCGAACTCGGCCTGGACCTGCTGCTCGGCGGCTTCGCCGCCGGGGTGATCACCCGCCAGGTGCTGGGGGCGCGCGAGATACCCGAGTTCGACTCAAAGATGACCGCGATCGCCTTCGGCGTGTTTGTGCCCTTTTTCTTCATCGTCAGCGGGATGAAGCTGGACGTCTCCGCTCTGTTCGCCTCCCCGGGCGGGGTGGCGAAGATCTTCATCTTCTTCGTGCTCTTCCTGGTCGTCAGGGGCGTGCCCGCGCTGCTGCTCTACCGGCGGGTGCTGAGCGGCCGCGAACGCCGCGCGCTGGCGCTGATGAGCTCCACGCAGCTGCCGCTGGTGCTCGCGATCACGGCGCTGGCCGTGGAAACGGGGCACATGCGCCCTTCCACCGCGGCCGCGCTGGTTGGCGCGGCGGTGCTCTCGACGCTCGTCTTTCCGATCCTCGGCCTGAGGTTGCGCGGCGACCTGGCGGAAGCGCATCTGGAGGAGGTGCAGGCCGAGGCCGGCGCGGAGGCGGGCACAGCAGCTACGACGATAGATAATGTCGAGGCGCGGGGGCACTGCGTCGCGCCGTGACAAGTGCGGCGACCGTGCTCGCCCGGATTGGCCGTCCCAGGCGCTCGTGGAGAGCGTGATTCTCGCTTGCGAGGGCCTCACGCTGCTCGGGCGAGAGCCGTGCCCAGAATGACATCGTGCCGAGCAGGGCGTTGACCTCGCCAGCGGTGTGCTCGATCAGGGTTGGCACGGTTGCGAACTGGAGCGCGTCGAAGAGATCGGCTGCGTAGTCACGTCCTATGCCGTAGCCCCCCAGCCAGGCCCAGGCATCCGCGACGTTCCGACGGCGCTCCCGCACGCCCGCAATCGTGCAATCGAGGTCGCGGTAGGTGGGCCAAGTCGCGGCAAACTCCGGAGCGTGCCTGCGCAGGGCCGACAGTAGAGCCTCCTGATCATCGGCGCTGCGCTGCTCCTCGAGGCCGAAGTACTGGATCAGGACGAGCGTCCCGCTGGGAGCGAGCGCGTCGGCGATCCTCCACCAGCTTAGGTCAGGGTCAACCCAATGGATTGCGGATGCCGAGAACACCGCCTCGTAGCTCTCGCGGGGCAGCCGCGCGTCCTCGAGCCGCGCGTGGACGAACTCCACATCGCCCGCATCTTTCAGATTCTCCCCGGCGACACGGATCAGTTGGTCCCCCGGCTCGAGCGCGGTCACGCGCAGCCCTCGCGCGAGAAGGCTACGAGTCAGTTGGCCGGTCCCGCATCCGATCTCCAGCACCCGGTCGCCATCCCCGATACCTGCCACCTCGCATGCTTTGTCGATTAGCGCATCGGGGTAGGTCGGGCGATTGCGGTCGTACTCGACCGCAACATCGTTGAAGACCTTGCCGTAGCTCCGCGCGAGCGTCCCATCGCTCATGCCCGAAACGTACACGCTCAGCGCGCGACTCAAGGGCGTGTCGGCGACGCCGGTGCCGAACAGACCGGGACTTTCTGTGCGAGCCGTCGTGTCATGATCCAGGCCGCCATGGAGCGCTTCGAGAGCTGGGATGGGATCGAAATCGCCTACCAGGAATGGGGCGCACCGGCCGACTCGCTGCCGGTGTTGCTTCACCACGGCTTCGTGGCGAACGCCAACGCCAACTGGGTTGCCACCGGGGTAGTGGATGCGCTGCTCGCCGCCGGGCATCGGGTGATCGCGCCGGACGCCCGGGGCCACGGCGCCTCGGAGAAGCCACACGATCCCGGTCGTTACGGGGAGCAGCGGATGGCGCGCGATCTTGCAGCGCTGCTCGAGGTGGTGGGTGAGTCCGAGATCGATCTCGTCGGCTACTCGATGGGGGCGGTGGTAGCGTTGTTGTTCGCGAGCGAGCATCGGTGTGTGCGGCGGCTGGTGGTGGGTGGCGTCGGCTCGGGCGTGATCGAGTGCGGGGGCGTGGACAGGCGCGCGGTTCCCAACGAGGCGATCATCGAGGCGCTGAGCGCCGAGCATGGAGCGAACGTCGAGGTGCCTCAGGCGGCTGCTTTCCGCGCGCTGGCGGATGCGCTCGGCGCCGACCGCGAGGCGCTGGTGGCGCAGGCCTCGGCGATCTTCAGAGGCGAGATCGCGCTCGATCGGATCGCAGCGCGTACGCTCGTGCTAGCAGGGGAGGCCGATCCACTCGCGATCAGACCGGAGGTGCTCTCCGGAGCGATCCCGGGCGCGAGGCTGCGGATGCTCGCCGGCGACCATGTGGGCACGCTCGTCGACCCCGCCTTCACGCAATCGATCGTCGAGTTCCTCACCTGAGCCGCGGATGAGCCTCGGTGAGGTGCTAGCCATCGCCATGGCGGGATTGCTGGCGGGAGCGATCAACACGGTGGTGGGAAGCGGGACGCTGATCACGTTTCCGGTGCTGCTGGCCTTCGGCTATGCCCCTGTGACGGCGAACGTCTCGAACACGGTGGGCCTGGTTCCGGGATCGCTGTCGGGCGCGCTCGGCTACCGGCGGGAGCTCGCGGGACAGCGCGGCCGAGTCGTGCGGCTCGGCGCAGCGTCGGCGCTGGGCGGCATCACCGGGGCGGCTCTGTTGCTGGTGCTGCCGGCCGCGGCGTTCAAGGCAATCGTGCCGACGTTCATCGCCATCGCGCTGCTGCTGGTGGTGGTGCAGCCGCGCGTGAGCGCGCTGCTTGCCAAGCGCGCCATCGACCCGGAGCGGCGCGGCGGGGTGCTCACACTGCTGGCGCTCTACGCGGTGGGCATTTACGGCGGCTACTTCGGCGCCGCCCAAGGGATCCTGCTGCTGGGGATCCTTGGCTTGGCGCTGGGGCAGGATCTGCATCGCACCAATGCGCTGAAGAACGTGCTCGCGGGCCTCGTGAACGGCGTGGCGGGCGTGTTTTTCATCGCCGCGGCGCACGTCGAGTGGGGCCCAGCGGCGCTGATCGCGTGCGGCTCGATCGTGGGAGCCCAGCTGGGGGCGCGCTATGGACGGAAACTGCCACCGTCGGCGCTGCGGGGCCTGATCGTGGTCGTGGGCATAGCCGCGATTGTGCGGCTAGTCGCTTGACGGGTTGCCCTCGTTCGCTGGCTCTCGATAGTCTCCTTCCAGTTGATCGAACGTATGTTCGCATTAGCGGCGGCGAAACCGCTCCTCCAGCGAGCATCGCAGGCTTCCGGCGAGCTACCGAGCCTCATATGAAGCGCATCTTGGCGTCCTTGAATCCGGAACGACCAGTCCGCTCGACTTCGAGCGATCCTTCCAGTTCGGCAGGGGCAAGCGTATCCCTGCGCAATTGTCCGATGCGAAACGGCGTGTCCAGCACGGTGCACTCTACGGCCTGCTCGACCGTGAACCACTCGCCGCCGAACTTCGAACGAAGCTCGGCAAGCAACGGTCTCGTATCAACGAGATCCCCGGGGGCGAACAGAACCTCTTGGCCCGACTCAGTCGTGGCGCGATAAGAAGTGCCGCTCACGGGATCAACCTTCCGCATCGCGTCCTTTGCGATCTCGAGGCCCTTGCGGTGGCCGAGCCCAAGCACCAGCCGATAGTCCTCGCCGTCCTGGGTACACAGCTGAAATGAGCGCACGTGCTTTACAGCCGAATTCTCTCCCAGCTTGGCTTCGAAGAGCCCGAGCAGGTAGGTACGGCGCGCCGTGCCCTCGAGGTTGATCGCGCCGCGCCAGTCTTCGCAGCCGAACAGAGAGTTCAACGCTTTCTCCTGCCCCTCTCGCCCGACAAACCGGTGCACGAACGACAACGGCAAGAAGGACAGGACCTCGCATCGCGGGAAGTCAAGGAGCCGCCCGGCCAGAGACATGGACGCAGTTGAATAGCCGAATGGATCTATGAACGCAAAGGTCGGCACAAGTGTCTGGCCGCTTCCCGTTGCCTCATCAAGCAAAGATCCGAACGTCTGCTCGAACTCTCCGTGCTCGATGCTCACAGAGACATTGCGTGGGAGTTCGCCTAGCGCTCCAACCTCACGCTCGAGACACTCGACGCGCCTCTGTCATGCTCAATAAACAAGAAGACGAAGTCCATACCGTCGAAACGACCAAGTTCGGAATGCGACAGGAGGGCATCCAGCATGATCAACGGCGAGCCGGACTCGCCCTGCGTATATCTCCCCGGTCCCGCAAACCATCAACAAAGAGCAGGCGTGGACGCTCGGTTGGGGACCGGCGCGCTAAGAGTGCCTGCTGCGCCATCACGGGTATCCACGCGTCGATGTAGGCACGAAGCACCCGATGCTTAGCCGCGGTATGAGGCTCTAGATTCCACAGAACGGACTCAGTCATGCAAACAAGCATCGGCTATCGCTAGGACGGCCTTTCCTCCCTAATGGGGTGGCAACCGACAACGTCTAGTCCGACGGGACGGAGTCATCCACTGCGCGATCCTCCGATCGGGGGCTACGCAAGGGGCATGGTGTCCCGATTTCCAGGTCTTTTGGTCAGCCATTCGATGCCGCCGTGGCACGTGAATGCGGACGGCTGCAAGCACTCGTAGCGCAGCGTGGCGGTGCGCCCCGGCGCAGAGCGATGGACCTGGCGATTGCCGCCACGGCCAACGTCCACGGTGTGCCGCTGCTGACCTACAACACCAAGGACTTTCAGATCATCGCCGACAAGATCGACCTGCGAGACGCCTAACACGCGCCAGCCGAGCCTCTCGCCTCCGCCCAACCGCACGCCGTCATCCGCTACGTCGAGTCCGAGTCGGTACACCTGGGTCGAAGCGGATGCCGAAGCGAGGCTCGGTGCCTCCTCTTTGTAACGCCTCGACTTGACATTCATCCGTACCGTGTGACGCGACCAGGGGTCGGGGTGCGCGCGGATGAGTGCTCCGTTTCGCCCAGCGCATCATCGTTGGGTTGCAAAAGAATCCGGCTCTCGCTGCAATAGGTCTGCAATAGACAGGACCACCCGCGCCCACGCGCGACGAGCAGCGCTCCTGAAAAAGCTCGCAATTTGCGGGCTTACGAGGGCCGAACCGGAATCTGAACCGGAGACCTCACCGCACCCAAGCTTGGCCGCACCCCAGCAACCAAGCCAAATCCAGCACCCACGCGGCAGACCTTAATCGGGGCGATTGGTGCTGCTTGGCACGGTTGCTGGTGATTCTTGGGGCCGTGGGCGGTTTCGTGGGCGGGCCGCTCGCGCTGGGCGAGTCTTTTAACGAAAGACCCGGCCCACGACGGGGCCGGGTGAGTACGGCGGATTGTAGCCGTCTGTCCGCGAGCGTCAGGCTGCTCGATCAACGTATTCGCGTAGCGCGACGCGGGCGATCTCGCTGACGGAGCGATGCTCCTTGCGGGCGCGAGCGCGTAGGGCCTTTGCGAGGTCGGGATCGACGCGCACCTGGACGCGCGGCGAGACACCGCCGTCTCCGAGGGCGGGGCGGCCCATGCGGACACGCTTGGCCTTCGTCAAGTCATAGCCACGCTCCGCCTCCTCTGCGAGCGCATCGACAACCTTCTTGGTCAGCTTGGTTCCGCTTCGTGTTCTCAAAGTCGCCACTGCTTGGCCTCCTCGTATTGAGCCCTGTACTTCTCGCGTAGCTCCATCGCGTGGATCACGATCAGTTCGCCTTTCGGTCCTTCTACTGCCATCACCTCGAGTTCCTTGCCGTCGGCGTCATCCCCGAGGACGACCAACCTTTCGTCGCCTGCTTCGGACGCCTGTGGCGCTGGCTCCTCGAAGGCGAGGCCGCAATGTGAGATGACATGCCGGATGCGTTCCTTGGATATGCGGTGCTTGGTGGCCGAGCGCGCGAACCGCACGCGCTTCTGGGATACATTAGCACTTATGTCAGACATAAGTGTCTCCGAACAAGCTCTGCTGCGAGGGCATGACCGTTGATGATCCCGATCGCCTGGGACGGTTCTCTCGCACGGCGCCCGTCGCGGCATCAGCGTAGGCGTCAACGATGCGGTCGAGTGCGCGGCCCTTGTCGCGGTGGCCGTAGAGGCGTCGGACGAGGTTCCCGCCATCCTGGTGGCCGAGGGCGATGGCGACATCCGCGGAGGGCATCTCCAGCTCGTTGACCATGTACCAGCCGGCGAAGTGCCGGGTGGCGAGGTAGAGGCTGCCTTCCCAGCCAGCGGCGGCCCTAACAGCCTTCCAATGGTAGGCGCGGGAGCTTGGTGTCCAGTGCTCGCCGCGAAGCGAGACGAAGCAGAACTCTCCCTCGCGCGGCAGGCTCAGGAGCGCGGAGCGGGCGTGTGCGGTCAGAGGCGCCTCGCGGCGTAGATGGTTCTTCGGCGTGTCGAACCGCCGGGTCGCCGCGTTGAACTGCTCTGCGACGACGATCCGGTCGCGGTCGAAGTCGATCCGCTCCCAACGCAGCGCGTCCAGCTCCCCCGGCCGCAGGCCGGTGAACGCGGCGACCTGGAGCCATGCCGCGAACGATGGGGCGGCCAGCCGGCGAGCGTGGGAGATGATCTCCCAGACCTGCTGCTCGCTGGGCGGCTGCTGGTCGCGCCGGCCCTTGCCGCGTGATACCCCGAGCTTTTGGAAGGGGTTGCGGTCGATCAACCGCCCGGCCTTCATCGAAGCGGCGTCGTTAAACATCGAGCAGAGCGCCTGCACTGTCCCCGAGCGCGCGCCGCCGGCGAGCCAGTCAGCCACGATCTCATCCCCCCACGTGCGCGATCGGAACCTTCCCATAGCGCTCAACGAACGCCTTGGTTCCCTCCCTGCGGCGGATGTCGCTCGCCTCCTTCGGACGCGCAAACAGCGGATCGCTCGTCCAGCGTTCCCAGAATCCCCGTACTGACACGTCTCTCAGACGAGCCCCTCCGAGCCGCTCCCGGGCGCGCTGGCGAGCCTGCTTTGCCTCGGTCTTGGTCTTGAAAGACCCGGGGCCTCCCATCACCCGAGAGACGCTGAGGTTCTTCCCACTCGCCGCGAGCGACGCACCGGCAAGTCCGACCGGCTCGACGCGCTGCTGGCCGCCAAGAAGATGCTCGCCAACGATGGGCTCTCCACCCCGCGAGGGCACGGCAAGCGCGTTGCGCTTCAGATGCTGCTCGTCGCCTACCGCTCAGTCGTCAGCGAGCGCTCACGGCTCTACAACCAGCTCCAAGCGCTCCACGTCGGCGCACCCGCCACGCTCCGCGAACGAGTCGGCCCCGCACGCAACGGCGCCACGCTCGCACGACGGCTCACCGGGATGCGAACACGCCCGAACGCCAGCCCGCAAGAGAACACCACCCTCCAGGTGCTGCGCGACATCGCCAACCGCACCCGCGCACTCGACACCCAAGCAGCCGCCTACACCCGCCAGATCGACGCGCTCACACGCGAACTCGCACCAACCCTCATGGACGAACCCGGCGTCGGGCCGATCACCGCCGGCAAGCTCATCGCATTCAACCCAGCACGCTTCACCAGCGAGGCCGCGTTCGCACGCGCCAACGGCACCGCACCACAACCCGCGTCCTCCGGGAAAACCGTCCGTCACCGCCTCAGCCGCGGAGGCGACCGACAAATCAACACCGCGATCTACACAATCGCGCTCTCACGCTCCATCCACCACCCAGCCAGCCGCGCCTACATGCAACGCCGAATCAACGAAGGAAAGACCAAACGAGAGGCCATGCGCTCCCTCAAGCCATACCTCTCCCGCGACCTCAACCAACACTTCTCGAAAACGCCCTTGACAACATAGAAGCATCCAACGAGTTTCGCGCCCGTCGCCCCCGCCCAGCGCAAACACGGCGCATAACGCGGTCCCCACCCGCCGCGCCCGGCCAGGTCGCAACACCCGGGCGGGCCGCGAACATCGCCCCCCAAACGGGGCGCGGGACGACTTCGGCAGGCATCCCCGGATGCCGCGTCAAATAGAGATCAGCTCCAGATCGTCAAGGCGCTTCGTGGCCCTCGACGCGGACACCGCCTCACCGGAGAGATGCACCACCCCCTCCGCCTCCAGCCGAGCGAGCGCGTCGCTGATCGCCAAGGGGCCAGTGGGAACCAGCTCGACCTCCAGCTCGGCTCGCGACCAACGCTCGTCGTGGTCATCGCGGAGAAGTTGCAGGATGATCGCCTTCTCAACCAGCCGGTCATCACTGCCGGGAACCTGCTTACTTTGATGCTGCATGGGAGCCAACACCTCCTGTGCCGGCCCCGGGCGGTCGCCACCGCGCCGGGGCACTTTTGATCGGACACCATCACGGGTTATATGCCGTGGACAATAGAACCTCAGTCGGACAGGCTCCCAGCCATGCACCCACGCTCCCCCGCCCACGCCGCCTTCGGCCAAGCAATCCGCGAACTACGGGAGGAGCGCGGCATCTCCCAGGAGGCGTTCGCCCTCAAGAGCGGCATCGACCGCTCCCATTACGGCGGCATGGAGCGCGGAGAGCGCAACCCCAGCCTCACCAGCGTCATCAAGATCGCCAACGCCCTCGGCGTCCAGCCCTCCGACATCCATGCCCGCGCCGAGCAAATCCAAGCCGCCAACGTCCGGCGCTGACACGGCACACCAAGCCACCGGGCCAAAACGCGGCCCCGCCGACAACCGTCAGTTGCATCCGCAACGATCTGCAGGAATCGCGCACAGACTAGATGCATAGCAGTGCGAGCGCCATGCGATCGCTGTGCGGCCCAAGTATCGGCAGTGCCCGCGGAGGCGTTTCAAAACCAGCGACAGCTATGCCTGAGCGCAGATGATCGGAACAAGCCCATAGACTGTGCGCCTATGGAACTCCACACGATCCAGGTCACCAACTTCCGCTCAATCAAGGACAGCGGCGTTGTTCCACTCGACGACATCGCCTGTCTAGTCGGCAAGAACGAGTCCGGTAAGACCAACTTGTTACAGGCGCTCATGCGCGTCAACCCCATCCCGGGGCAGCCGAAAGCGTTCGACGTCAACGACGACTACCCACGCGCAGAGGCGAGCACGATGGAACACAAGCTTGCCGATAAAAGCTTTCCGCGGCCCATCGCTGTGACCGTCGAGTACCGCCTCGATGATGACGATATCGCGGCCGTAGCGACCAACTTGGGGGAGGGAGTCTTCAAACCCACAGGAAACCCGAAGTCCGTCACGGTCAAGCTGGACTACAGCGGTAAGAAGACCTGGGATGTCCAGGTAGATCAGGAGAAGGCCATCGAGCACATCGTCTCTGTCTCCGGTGTGGAAGGCAAGCCCACCACCGCTAAGACGATCCCGGAGTTCTACACCGCCCTGGGAGAAGTGATCGGCAGCGAGGGGACAGAGTCGGAGGAGTCGAAGACCAAAGCCCAGGTCGCCATCGACATCATCAAAGGCTGGCGTGACTCGAATCTCGCTCACGCCGTGATCGACGCGCTATCAAAGCGCGAGCCCATATACATGTACTTCGATGAGTACGCCACGCTGCCTCCGCGCGGCAACGTGCGAGAGCTGTTGACGAAGCGGCAGGACGCCGAGGTCGAACTGAGTGACAGCGATAGAACGTTCCTCGCACTCATTGACGAGGCCCAGATCAACCTTGAGCGGGTCAGCACCCAGGAGTACCCCGAACTGCGCAACGGACTGGAGTCCGCGAGCATTCGGATCTCGGGGGAGCTAAACGAATACTGGTCGCAGAACCAGCGCTCTCGCATCGACTTCGACCACACCTACGAGGACGTGCCCGGCGAGCCGGAGGGCACTAAGCGAGACTTGATCTTGATGATCCGGGTCGAAGACACGAAGTACCACGTCAGCACGTCGATCGCCCGACGCTCTAGCGGCTTCGTCTGGTTTTTCTCGTTCATGGTCAACTTCTCGCGTATACGGGACCAGTTTCCCGACCGGCCACTGGTGCTACTGCTTGATGAGCCAGGCACATCACTCCACGGCTTGGCTCAACGTGACTTCCTGAAGGTGCTCGACGGTAAGCTTGGCGACCACCAAATCATCTACACGACGCACCAGCCGTTCCTGGTCAAGCTACGAACAGGACAGGCTCGACCATGTCCCTCCCGCTCTCTATTTCGAGCGGCACCAGCTTGATGGCGATACCCTCGATCGAGCCGCCAAGCTGTTCAAGCGAGTCAACGAGCTTTTGACGACCTAGCTTGCCCCAACTCGGAGTAGAAGAGCCGCAACAAAGCCCTGGGTAAGAGCAGATCCTCCTGCCCAAACGGGCCTAAGAAGACCTAACCATAGATGTCGACTGCTCACACGCGTACGCGTAGGCGGTTGCTGGGCGGTCAAGCCGATGTGACCGCCCGCGGACACACAGCCTTGTGGCGGACCCATCCCACGGTCGCCATCAACAGGCAATCCCCCAGCCCACCTCCAGCCCTCACTAGCAACTATTAGGCTCGCGGCCCGACCGAGCCGTGTGCGGTCCATGCCGTGCGCCGTGTGCGGTTCGTGTGCGGTCAGCTCGAACAGCCAGCTTGTCAGCCAACCCGCCACCATCGGCCCGCTGCCCATGAAAATCGGCTGTCGAGCGCCAATCCCAGACGCTGGAGAGCTCTCCAGCGTCTCCCTGAGTCCAGCAGCAATTCAATCGGGGCGAACGGTTCGGATCGGCTTTGCTATGCGGTTTCCGGAGCCTCTGCGGTCTTTTTGCGGTCCTAAATCACGAGGTGTCCCGCGCACTTTCATCGAGCAGCGCCTTGGCCCACCGGCAAGCGCTCTCAGCGGCGGCCACTGCGGCAGCACGATCGAGCGCGGTCGTCGGCTCGTCGTAGCGCAGCGCAACCGCCCAAGGCGTCAGCCAATCGACGCCAGCAAGCTCGTCGGGCAGCGGCGCGCGAACTGCGGTTTGCTCGGCGAGCATTTCAAGGTCGTGGCTGCGCGGGAGTTCGATTTCCGCGAGCACAAGCGCCATCTTGAGCGCCTTCTCGACGGCCTGCTGCGCATGGAAGCCGACAGCGCCGTCGGCAACGTCATCGCAGCCGGCGAGTACGCGGCAGGCCTGCAAGTCCGACTCGGCGAGCCGAAGCAGCGTCTCGGCGTACTCGACGTGCTCAGGACTTGGCGACAACGCGACCCTCGCGCAGCGCGCGCTCGACCACTGTGCCCCGGACCTTCGCGCGACGCTGCGCAAGCGCCTCGTCAATCACGATCACGTCCACCGGGGCGCCGAAGCCTCGCAGCGCGCGTCGCAGCCGGACGGACTCGGCAGCACGATCGTCAACCTCGCGCTCAATCACGAGGAAGTCAAGATCGCTTCCGTCGCGCGCCTCGCCGCGAGCGTGGGAGCCGAACAGAATCACCCGCGCGGGCGACGACGCTGCATCGAGCAGCACACGTCCGGCGCGCTCGATCAGCTCGTCGGCGGCAACGCTGCTCATGAGCCATCCTCTGAGTCGGAGGCGATCGCACTAAGGATTTCAACCGGCGTGCCGTCGTCTGCTCCGGACGGATCGCCAAGCAGTTGGAAGATGTTGGACTGCACCCAGTCGCCATCGAGATCCGCATCCGCCGGGGGCGTTGTGGTCATTGTGGTTGGAGGCAGGTCCGAGGCGCCGGGGCGGTAGATGAGCCGCGCACGACGGGCTTCCTGACGGCCTTCGGGCGTCCAGAACTCCAACTGCTTGATCCGCTCAGATCGTGCGCCAGTCCAGTTACTCAGGTCGAGTGTAAAGCCAACAAAGCGTCGGCCACGATACCGACCAGTCTGAACTGAAAGATTTCCGATTTCATGCAGCAGACGCAAGTCAGCTAGAGCTTGGATCTCACGTCCCCATTCATCCTCTTGCAGACGGGTTCCTTCAACCAGGAAGACATTCGTGCCGTTGACGTCGAGACAGAACTTCGCGACGTCCGACAGCCGCTCGCGGACTGCGTCAGCATTCGGCCCGGCATCTCTCGCAAGATCCTGCTGCTTCAGTGACGAAAGTTCCGCTGACGCCTCGTTCACGTCCTCCGCACCGATTCGGTTGTGCTGCCGCGTAGGATTCTCACCTCGCTCGTTCGCATTCCGTAGAGCAGTTTGCGTCAGGTAGAGATAGTCGCGCGCAACACCGCCAGAACCGAGCACAAGTCGCTGACGACCGCCCTCTGTAATGAGAGCGTCAATCGCAACGCCTAGCGGCTGACATATCCCCGAGAGAACAGCCTCAAGGAAGCTCTGGGCGGCCTTGAACTGCGACAGCGTGATATCCAATGAAATCTCGGAGGCGTCCTGCGGAATCTGCATACCGCGCGGGGGATTACCCTCGACGAATGGGTTCAGTCGGTGCCGCACGCCGCAAACCTTGAGGAAGATGTTCAGGTTCTTGACAACCTGATGGAGATAGGCAAGTACATCTGGCTGATCCTCGTAAGGGACGTGGTAGAAGTCATCGAGCACAATCAAGGTGGGCCGCTCACCGAGCGCCTCCTGCGCCGCCTCGAGATCCTTACGGATCAGCACCGCGGCACTAAGCAGTCCGTCCATCTTCGTTTGCTCTTCACTGGCGACCGAGGTCTCTTCGGTGTCTTTCTTGCGATGCCCGCTAACCCCGCCCTTGGCACCTTGCCCGCGGTAACGAAATCCACCGAGGAGTCCGGCAGATGCCTCAGCTCCCTTCGATTGGAGTTCGCGGACCGTGCGCTGAGCAATCTGCGGCTGTGCAAGCAGTCTGCGCAGGATCGCCGTTAGTCGCTTTAGCTTGCGACGCGGCGTGGCCCGCTCGATTCGCTGGTCGATCCGGTACCAGACGTCTGGCCTAAGCCGCTCACCCAAGCCCGTCAAAAGCTCGATCAACAACTCGATGAGGACATCTGGATACGGACGACTGCGCAATGTCTCGATGTCAACGAAGACGACGTTGCTTTCTATTTGCTCCTGACTCTGGATCTTTCGCAGGAGCGTCGACTTGCCGACTCCGCGCCGTCCAAGCACGAACTGATGGCGGCGTGCCGCCGTCTCCTCCAAGACCCCAATGCGGGGGGCCACGAAGCGGTCTGCTGTCCGCTGGTCGGCGCGTGCTGCCTCAGCCAAAGCCGCTAGGAGCTTTGGCAACTGCTCATCTGAGACAGGATGAACCACGTTCGTCACAAGAGCAATATAAGCGCGAGAGCAGATCGCTCCAGCCGCGTTACCCAATGCGCTTGTGGTCCTTCTGCGATCCGTTTCGGCCGTTGCTGCGGTCCCCCTGCGGTCCCAATCCCCACGAACATCCCCGAAACCCCGCGAATACCGCCTCCGCCATCCCCAGCGTTTTCGGGACCTTTCGCCCGCATTCGCGGATATTCGCGGTTCTTTAAGGCAATCGGGGCGCCCAGATTCGAACTGGGGACCTCACCGACCCGAACGGTGCGCGCTACCAGGCTGCGCCACGCCCCGACGCAAGGCCCAGTATCCCATACCTGCGCCGCGCACCTGGCCCAGCCCCTCGCCGGCGCGGATGGCCGCCCCCCATCCGCTCCAGCGCTCGAGCCCGCGCCACCGCTCCCGCCCCGCCTCCCCCCGCCGCCCCCTACCCCACTATCCTCGCCCCATCTCTACACCCCTCGCCGACATCATCAAAGACCTCACCGCGCTGCTGGAGCCGGACCGGTTTGCCGACTACGGCCCCAACGGCCTGCAGGTGCCCGGCGCGGCCACGGTCACCACCGTGGTGACCGGTGTGAGCGCCCAGCTGGAGCTGTTTGAGCGCGCCCGCGCCGAGAACGCCGAGCTGGTGGTCGTCCACCACGGCCTCTTCTGGGGCTCCGGGCCCGGCCCGATCGACCGCGCGCTGGCGCGGCGGCTGAAGGTGCTGCTGGGCGGCGACATCTCGCTGCTGGCCTACCACCTGCCGCTGGACGCCCATCCAGCGGTGGGCAACAACGCGCTGCTGGCGCGCGCCCTGCAGGCCGATCCGATCACGCCGTTCGCTCCTCATCGCGGCACGCCGATCGGCTTCCTCGCACAGCTGCCGGGCGAGGGAGTGCCAATCGCCGAGCTGCTTGCACGCGTGGAGCAGGTCACGGACCGCCCTCCCCTCTCCTTCCTTCACGGCCCCCCGCTGGTGAGGCGCTTGGGGATCGTGAGCGGCGGCGGCGCGTCCCATCTCGATGACGCCGTGGCCGCCGGCGCCGACGCGTTCCTCACCGGCGAACCATCCGAGCAGGTGATGGCGCAGGCGCGCGAGACGGGCGTGCACTTCATCGCAGCGGGGCACTACGCCACCGAGACGTTCGGCGTGCGCCGACTCGGCGAGCGCCTGGCGGAGCGGTTTGGCGTGCGCCACCTGTTCGTCGACATCCCCAACCCCGTTTGACGGAGGGCGCGTCGTGGCAAACCAACCTTGCCGACGTCCGCCGGCGGCGCTATATCTAGATGTACTCGCTTCCCCCTCCCCCCACATATAGAGACGAGGAGTTGCCGATGGCCAACCACCTGACGCCCACCGAGCTGGCCCGCGAGGTCGGGCTGGGACGCACAGAAGTATTCGCCAAGTGCATGGAGCTTGGGGTGCCGATCTTCAAGGGGCGGATCGACAAGAGCCTCTTCCTCGCCAGCCTCCGGCAGGTTCCCTCGCCAACGCAGCGACCCGCACAGGCCAGCGGCTGACAGCGCAGGCTCAGCGTTTCTCGGTGAACGCGGCCTCGCCCGCAGCGGCATAGCCGGCGGCCGCAAACTGACCCAGCGCTCGTCCCAGCGCCTCCGGCGTCCAGCGATCGGGGGCGGCCAGCATCATCCGCAGGCCGGCGTCGCCCACACCCACCAACGTCTCGGCCGCAAACTGGGCGGTGCGCTCCACCGCGCGCGGGGGCACCTTTCCGTCCAACCACGCGCGCGACATCTCGGTGAGCTGCCCCACCATCCGCGCGCGCCCGCGTCTGATGCGGGTGTCGATCAGCCCACCGGCGTCGCCGTCGTCGAGCAGCGCCACCCTGTAGATCTCCGGCGTATCGCCCGCCGCCCGCAGCATCGCGGTGAACCCGGTCACCAGCATCGTCTCGAGGTTGGCCGATTGCGCGCCTGTGGCGAGCGCGGCGCCCAGCTGCGCAAACATGCGCTGCTCCTCGCGATCCACCAGCGCGCCAAACAGCTCGGCCTTGCTGGCGAAACACGCGTACACCACCGGCTTGGTCACGCCCGCGGCGTCGGCGATGGCATCCATCGACGTGCCTTTGTAGCCACGCTCCAAAAACAGCTTGAACGCCACATCCAGCACCTGCGGCCGCCGGCGCTCGGGCCCCAGATGCGAGGCGCGTGCGCGCGGTCCCGGAGATGTCGAGCTTGCAGCCATCTTCCTACTATGGTAGGTTTTTCCTACTTGGGTAGGTTCGGTGTTGTTGGTCCGCCAGGCGGCGTTGCCGGGCGGCCCGCATGCATTCTGATGTGTGAGCCGTCGCCGCGTCGTGCTGGTAGCGCAGGCGGCGACGAGCGGCCACCAGAGGCGGCGGGCACGCGGCAGCGCCGCCGGCGGCCAACCGCGCCGGCACCTGGAGAGGATGCACCGCATGCTGAGAAGCCCATCGTCCACCGCACGCTTCACCGCCACCGCGCCCCACCCCACCGGCGTTGCGGCGCCGGCCGTGCGCCTACGCCGCCGTACGCGGCAGCCGGGCACCTCGTTGCCGCCCGGGCCCCGCGAACCGTTTGTGCTGGGCGTGGTGCGCATGCTGCGCGAGGGGGAGGGTCGCTTCGACGTCCTGCGCCGGCGCTACGGCGACATGTTCTCGTTGCGTGTGCCCTCGCTCGGCAACGTGGTGGCGCTCACCGACCCCGAGCTCGCCAAGCAGGTGCTCACCGCCGACCCCGCCGTGCTGGAGGCCGGCGAGGGCAATCTCCCCCTGGGAGTTGTGGTCGGCGGCAACTCGCTGCTGCTGCTGGATGGCGCCGAGCACTTGGCGATGCGCAAGCTGCTGCTGCCCCAGTTGCACGGTGGCGAGCTGGAGCGCCAAGGCGAGTCGATCGCGCGGCTCACCGAGGAGATGATCGAGCGCTGGCCGCTCAACCGCCCGCTGGCAGCGTGGCCGCAGATGCAGGAGCTCACGCTGGAGGTTATCATGCGCGTGGTGTTCGGCATCCAGGAGGAGAGCCGGCTAACCGCACTGCGGCCGACGCTCCGCCGGCTGCTATCGATGGTGAGGTCACGCGGGATGTACGTGCGCTACGCGTTGCGCGACCTCGGAGGAATGCGCCGATGGGCCGGCTTCCAGCGCACTCTCGCCGACGCCCACCGGCTGCTCGACGAGGAGATCGCCGCCCGCCGTGCCGACCCGGAGCTCGAGCGACGCGGCGATCTCCTCGCGCTGCTGCTCCGCGCCCGCGACGAGCACGGCGAAGGCCTGGGCGACGCGGCGCTGCGCGACCAGCTCATGACGCTGCTGGTTGCCGGGCACGAGACCACCGCCACCGGCCTGGCATGGGCATTGGAGCGACTCACACGCCATCCCGACGCGCTGCGCCGCCTCACCGAGGAGGCGATCGGGGGAGAGGGAGACGCGTACGCCAATGCGGTGGCGCTCGAGACGCTGCGCACCCGTCCACCCGTGCCGATCGTCGCCCGCAGGCTCAGCCAACCCTACGCGCTCGCCGGCTACCGCCTACCCCGGGGAACGCGGATCGTGCCGCTGATAATCGCGATCCACCGACGCGCCGACCTCTACCCCGATCCACTGGCGTTTCGCCCGGAGCGCTTTCTCGACACGCGCCCCTCGACCTACACCTGGCTGGCGTTCGGCGGCGGCATCCGCCGTTGCATCGGGGCAAGCTTCGCGATGCTGGAGATGCGCACGGTGCTGCAGACGATGGCGCGTACAGTGCGCTTCGCCGCCAACGCCGAGCGACGCGACGAGCCGCCCGACGTGCGCGCGATCTTCTACACGCCGCGCTACGGAGCGCGGGTGACGATTGAGCGGCGGCGGCCGCTATTACGGCGCTTTCCGCGACAGATTGGGCCACCAAAGCAATATCCTCTACTGCCGGAAGGGTCACCCAATCCGCCGGAGGAGAGCGCCATGGAGGCAGGCACCACAGAGCAGCCCGGGACGGGATCGACGGTCGAGCGGGCTCCGTCAGCCCCAACTCCGTCAGCGTCCGCGCCGACCGGCACCGTCGCCGGCCAGCCGTCGGGCAACACGATCGCCGACCTGCTGCCCCACGCGGTGGCCGCGTACGCCGACAGCGTGGCGATCCGCCACAAGCACGACGGCGCGTGGTTGGACGTCACCTACGCCCAGCTGAGCGCGATCGTGGATGAGATCGCAATGGGACTGATCGACCTGGGCATCCAGCCGGGCGACCGTGTGTGCATCCTCGCCGGCACCCGGCCCGAGTGGACATACGCCGACCTGGCGATCACCGCCGTGGCCGCGGTGGTGGTGCCGATCTACCCCACCAACTCCCCTGAGGAGTGCCACTGGGTGATAGCCGACTCCGGCGCGACCGCGATCGTGTGCGAGAACGCCGACCAGCTGGCCAAGGTCGCCGTGGTGCGCGACCGCCTGCCGCAATTGCGCGAGACGATCGCCATCGACGTCTCCACCCAGAGCTCCCCGGCGGGCCAGCCGGCCGGCCCCGACGAGGCCCCACTGCAGCCGATCTCCCTGGCGGAGCTGCGCGAGCGCGGAAAGGCCCGCGCCGCGCGCGAAGGCATGCAGGAGCTGGAGCGCCGCCGCACGGCGCTCACCCCCGAGGACCCATACACGTTCATCTACACCTCCGGCACCACCGGGCCGCCGAAGGGGTGTGTGCTCTCCCATGGCAACTACTGCGCCGTGGTCGACATGGTGCGCGAAGTAGGGCAGATCCGGGAAAACGAGGTCGCCTATCTGTTCTTGCCGCTCGCGCACGCCCTCGCCCTGCTGATCCAGCTGGGAGCGATCGACCGGGGCACCACGATCGCCTACTTCGGCGGCGACGTGAAGCAGATCGTCGGCGAGCTGCAGGAGGTCAAACCGACCTTCCTGCCCTCGGTGCCGCGGATCTTCGAGAAGATCTACACGCTCGCCCATGGCGCAATCGAGGCACAGCCGCCGGAGGAACGCGCGAAGACAGAGGCGGCACTGAAGCTGGGAGCGAAGGTGCGTGACATGCTCGCCCGCGAAGAAGCGATCCCCGAGGAGCTGCGCGCGCCGTTCGAGGAGGCCGAGGATGGCCTCTTCAAAAACGTGCGCGCGATCTTTGGCGGCAACCTGCACCAGGCCGCCACCGGCGCCGCTCCGATCGCACATGAGATCCTCGAGTTCTTCTGGGCCTGCGGCGTGCCGGTGCTGGAGGGATATGGGATGACCGAGACCTCGACGATCGCCACGATCTCCACGATCGAGGACCACCGCTTCGGCACCGTCGGGCGCGCGCTGCCGGGCGTGCAGCTGCGGATCGCCGACGACGGCGAGATATTGGTCAAGGGCGCCAACATCTTTCAGGGCTACCACCACAACGCCGACGCCTCGTTTGGCGCCGTGGAGGACGGCTGGCTGCACACCGGCGACCTGGGGTCGCTTGACGACGACGGCTACCTCTCGATCACCGGGCGCAAGAAGGACATCATCATCACCGCCGGCGGCAAGAACCTGACGCCCGCCAACATCGAGAACGACCTCAAGCAGTGCCGCTGGATCTCCCAAGCGGTGATGCACGGCGACCGGCGCCCCTACCCGGTGGTGCTGATCACGCTGGACGAGGAAGAGATCGGCGCGTACGCGCGCGAGCACAGCCTGCCCGACAACCCGACGCAGCTGGCGAGGGAACCGGCGATCCACGAGCTGATCGAGGCCGAAGTGCAGCGCGTCAACGCCAACTACGCGCAGGTGGAGCAGGTGAAGAAGTTCGCCATCCTCCCGCGCGACCTCTCCCAGGAAGGCGGCGAGCTGACACCGACGCTGAAGGTGAAGCGCAACATCGTTGAGGAAAAGTACGTCGACATTCTCGATTCGCTGTACGCGGGCGGCTAGGCTGTATTAGAGATGGCACCGCTACCCAGCCACGCAGGCGCGCACGCGCGAAGCGGCCACACCGCACAGAGTGCCAGTGATATAACACACGTAGGCACCTGGTGATATATGCGTAGCGATCCGAGCGATACCGGCGGCCTGTTCGTCGGCCGCCGACCCGGCACCGCGCCGGTGCACTACCGCGCGCTGCCGGAGCGCGGCGGCGAGGGCCGCCAGCGAATGGACAGGCGTTTGGCGGACGTGATGCTGGCGGGGATGACGCTGTGCAGCATCAGCTGCTGGGGTCCGATTCCGATCGCCTGCTTGTGGGCGGGCGCGCAGATCAACTACCTCAGCGGCAGCGTCAGCCTCGGCATACTGACCTCGTTTGTGGGCCTGTTTGCGCTGCTGTTTGGCGCGCTGAAGATCATGCGCAGCCTCGACGAGGCGTGGATACTGGTGCGCCGCGCGGCCGGGATCGACCAGCGTGGCGGCGTGCTGGGGCGCGTGTTTGCGATTACCGCGGCGGTGTGCGCGGGAGCGTTTGCGATCTGGTTTGTGCTGTTCAACGGCACCGGCAGCATGGTCACGCCCGGCGGGGGCGTTTGAGCCCGGTGGCCAGCTGAGCGCCCGCCGCTGTCGTTATGGGTTTGCTCGACTACTACAAACAGTTCGAAGGGGTGCCCGAGGAGGAGGTCAACCGCGAGCTGCGCGAGCAGGCGGCCGAGCGGCGCCGCAAGGCGCTGGCGCGCGTCACCACGATCGACCTCTCGCAAACCACCTGGCCGGAACTGCCGCACGCCAACATCGTCAACGCCCTCACCTTCACCGCGCGCGCCGGGCTGCAACGCTACCCCCACCTGCGCGGCTCGCGGCTGCGCAGCGAGCTGACCGAACGCCACAACGTGCCGGAGGGGAGACTGATCGTCGGCAACGGCGCCGCCCAGCTGCTGAGCGCCGCCGCCCGCGCGCTGATGGAGCCCGGTCAGGAGCTGCTCACCTCATGGCCGTCGTACCCGCTGTTCCCGATCATGGCCCGCCGCGCCCACGGCCGCGCGGTGCCGGTGGGCGAGAACGACACGCCACTGGTGGATGCGCTGCTGGCGGCGACCCCTCAACACAACACCCGCGTGGTGGCGCTCGCCAGCCCCAACGACCCGACCGGCGAGCTGCTGTCCACCGCGGAGCTGAAGCGCTTGCTGGAGGGTTTGCCCGACGGCGTGGGGGTGCTGCTGGACGAGGCGCTGGTGGATTTCGCCGACGCGCAGCCGGTGGACGCCTCGATCGAGCTGCTTGAGCGGCACCCGCATCTGCTGGTGTTTCGCAGCTTCTCCAAGGCGTGGGGTTTGGCGGGGTTGCGCGTGGGCTACGCGATCGGCGGCCCCGGCTCGGAGGAGCTGCTGGCCGAGCTGGAACCCGATCTCGGCGTCAGCGAGCTGTCGCAGTCGGGCGCCCTGGAGGCGCTGCGCTCGGGCGCCAAGCCGCGGGAGCGCCACGTGCAGAGCGTGTGTGAGGAGCGCGTGCGCCTCACCGCGGCGCTGCGCGAGCGCGGCTTCGAGGTGACCGACAGCCAGGCCAACTTCCTGTGGGCCGCTCACCCGCGGGTGGACGGTGCGGAGCTGGCCACGCGACTGGAGCGCTCCGGCGTGCTGGTGGCCGCCGGCGCCGGCCTCGGCGAGCCGCGCCACGTGCGGATCGCGCTGCGCGACGCCGCCGCCACCAACCGTGTGCTGGCGGCGGTGGACAAAGCGCTCGCCTAACCCAGCAGCGCGCCGGTGCCCTCGAGGATCCGCCGCCAGGCGCTGGTGTCGTTACCGTCGCGCTCGGCCTCCTCGGCGGCGGCAACCGTTTCGAAGTGCTCCACCACCATGCGCAGCCGCTCAGCGGACAGCTCGATCCCGTGCCGCTGCGCCACCTCCTGGTAGTAGTCGTAGCGACCCGCCAGGTGCTGGGCGACCGACTCGAAGCCGTGCCGCGCGATGGCGATGCGCGAGGCGAAGTTCATGATCGACGTGCGAAACATCAGCTCGTCGTCGGGGTTGGGCTCGATCAGCACGATGTCCACCCCCGGGTAGCGCTCGCCCCAGTAGGCCGCCATCTCGTGCAGGCGGTGGTGGGCGAGCAGCTTGAACGCCTGGTAGCCGATCTGCGGCAAGCCCATGTCCGACACGCGCCGCGGCCGGCGGCCGCGCAGCGTGCGGATTTCGGTGGCGAAGTCGTTGACGAACGGCATCACCGGGTTGATCACCACCACGAACTTGGCGCCGGCCTCGACGGCGATGTCGAGGTTGGTGGTGGAGGTGATGCCGCCGTCCACCAGCTCACGGCCGTCGAGCTTCACCGGCGCGTACACCATCGGCAGCGCGCCCGACGCGCGCACGGCGGTGGAGATCGGCACCTCGTCGAAGCCTTCGCCGCCGAACACGATCCGCTCGCAGGTGTCGAGGTCGGTGGCGGTGATGTACAGCTCGCGCCCGCCGCGCAGCTGGCGGAAATCGTCGGTGCGGCCGGGCTCGCTCAGCACCTTGCGCAGATAGCCCTCGATCCCGGCGCCGGTGTACAGCCCCGAAGGCAGCGCCTGGCCGAGCTCCAACAGCAGATCCATCACCGACACCTCGCTGGGCGCCAGCACGATCTGGCGCACGATCGAAGCGATCCGCAGCGGCAGCTTGGCGCCGCGGGCGAGCATCTCGCCGACGTTGGGGTGCAGCAGGTCTCCCAGCGCGATGTCGCGGAACGGCTGCGGGCCCTCGCGCGTGGCCACGCGCATCATCTCCTCGGGCGACACGCGGTTGGCGGCCAGCGCGGCGATGAACGCGCCGGCGGAGGTGCCCACGTAGATGTCGAAGTCGTTGGCGTTGCTGTTGACCGCCAGCAGGTCCAGCGCGCGCAGCGCGCCGATCTCGTACACGCCCCCGGTGAAGCCGCCGCCGCCCAGCACCAGCGCCGTCCTGGAGGCTCGCCGCCGTTTTCCCCGAGTCCGTCCGCGGTGACTGGTGTCCTCCAGTTTGACAACGCTCCCCATACCACCCTCTATTCTAAGGAACGCATGCCCCGGACCATGCCTGCCTTGGTGGCGATGGTGCTGTGCGCGATGCTGATCGTGGTCGCGCTGCTGCCCGGCACGGTCGCCACCGCCAGCCTGCAGATGACCCCGGCGATCCGCCTGGCGATCGCCCGGGCGAAGTATCCCGACCTACGGGCGATCCCCGGCGCGCCGGTCGTGCACCCCACGCTCGCGATCTCCGGCGCGCCGGTCGTGCACCCCGCGCTCGCGGGCACCGGCGGCCCGGTCGCCTCCTCGGCGGCCACCGCGGCGTTTCAGCATCACATGGCGCACGAGCTGGCGCTGGCGGGAGCGAAGTCGGGGGCATACGTGTACGACATGTCCACCGGCAAACCGCTGTTCGCCGAGGGCGCCACCGTGCGCCGCCCACCGGCGTCGGTGGAGAAGCTGTACACCTCGGTGACCGCACTGGAGCGCATGGGGCCGCAGGCGCGCCTTGAAACGAGCGTGCTCGGCGTCGGCCACCTCACGCCAGGGGGCGTGTGGGAGGGCGACCTCTACCTGCACGGCGGCGGCGACCCCACGTTTGGCAGCGGCGCGTTCATCCGCAGCCACTACGGCGGCGTGGGCACCTCCGTGGAAGCACTGGCGGCGCAGGTGAAGCAGGCGGGCGTCCGCCGCGTCACAGGCAAGGTGTATGGCGACGAGTCGTATTTCAACTCACTCCGCGGCGACCCCTCCAGCGGCTACGCGTGGGACCCCTACCTGGAAGGCGTGCTCAGCGCGCTGGCATTCAACCGCGGCGAATCGGGCAACGAAAAGGGCCCGCACGCGCCGGCGGCGTGGGCGGCACGCAGGCTGCGCGCCGCTTTGCGGGCGGAGGGCGTGACGGTGGAGGGCGGCGGCGGCACCGCCACCGCGCCCCCCGGCGCGGTGCACGTGGCGAGCGTGCAGTCACCAACGATTACGCAGCTGCTGGGGCTGATGTTGCCGCCGTCCGACAATTTCTTCGCCGAGACGCTGATCAAGGGCCTCGGTGCGCGCTTCGGCGGGGCCGGCACCACGGCGGCCGGGGCGAAAGTGGTGCGCGAAACGATCGCCGAGCTGGGGCTGCACCCCGAGCTGGTGGACGGATCGGGCCTCTCCGAAACCGACCGCACCTCCCCCTACGAAGTGGTGACGCTGCTCAACGAGATGGCACGCACCGAACTGGGCACGATTTTGCGCGGCGACCTGGCGGTGGCCGGCCACACCGGCACACTGTCGGAACGGATGCGCGACAGTGCCGCCGACGGCCGCTGCGAGGCCAAGACCGGCACGCTCACCGGCGTGTCCAACCTCGCCGGCTACTGCACCGCGGCCAACGGCAACGTGCTGGCGTTTGCGTTCTTCAACGACACCATCCCCACCCCCACGGCGCACACGTTGCAGGACAACATGGCGATCACGCTGGCCAACTACTGACGAACGCATTCGACACGGACCCAACCAATTTGGTTGGCGTCCAAAAAGTTCAATACACAATCCACGCCAACCTGCGCCGCACCCCGGGCGTCTTGCACTAATCCGGCGGGGCGGGTGGGTCCCCCAACAATCGCCGCAACCCGGCCTCGTCGATCACCGGGATCTGCAGGCGACGGGCCTTTTCGAGCTTGGAGCCGGCCGCGTCGCCGGCGACGAGGTAGTGGGTCTTCTTTGAGACCGAGCTGGTGATGCGGCCGCCCGCCGCCTGGATGCGCTCGGTGGCGTACTCGCGCGTCCAGTGGGGGAGCGTGCCGGTCAGCACCACCGTGAGGCCGGCAAACGCGCCCTCGGAGGGCGGGGGGCCGGCTGCTTGGAAGCGCAATCCCAGCAGCCGCAGGTCGGCGATCACTTCGCGCATGTGCTGCTCGTCGAGCTGCGCGCGGATCGAGCGCGCCATCTTCTCGCCGATCCCGGGCGTTTCGGCGATCTGCTCGACGGAGGCGTGCAGCAGCGCGTCGATCGAGCGAAAGCGCTGCGCGAGGTTGCGGCCGGTCACCTCTCCCACCTCCTCGATCCCCAGCGCAAACAGCACGCGCGCGAACGGCCGCTGCTTGGACGTTTCGACGGCGGCCAGCAGGTTGCTCACCGACACCTCGCCGAAGCCCTCCAGCGCCAGCAGCTCCTCTTGGCGCTCGGCCAGGCGGTAGTAGTCGCCGGGCACCTTCACCACACTCTTCTCCTGCAGCAGCCGTACCTGCTTCTCGCCGAGACCCTCGATGTCCATGGCGCCTTGGGAGACGAAGTGCTTGAGCAGCTGCCAAGCGCGCTCGGGGCAGGCGCGGTTGGGGCAGGTGGTGAACACCGAGTCGCGCGGCTTGATGGTGCGCGTGTTGCAGTAGGGGCAGCGCGTGGGAGGGCGCGGGAGGGGCGGGCGCTGCTTGTGCTCGACCACGTGCGGCGCAGGGGAGATCACCTGGGGGATGACGTCGCCGGCGCGCAGCACGATCACGTCCTCGCCTTCGCGGATGTCCTTGCGGCGCAGGTCCTCCTCGTTGTGGAGCGTGGCGAGGCGGATCGTCACACCCCCGACCGACACCGGCGAGAGCATCGCGTAGGGGCGCATGTCCCCGAACTTGCCAACATTCCAGCCGATCCGCTCCAGGCGCGTGACGGCGGTGGTGGGCGGGAACTTCCAGGCGATCGCCCACCGCGGGTCGCGCCCGACGGCGCCGAGGCGGCGCTGAAGCGCGAGGTTGGAGATCTTGATGACAACGCCGTCGATCTCGAAGTCCAGCTCGCCGCGGCGGCGCTGCCAGGCGAGGCACTGCGCGATCACCTCCTGCTCTGAGCGCAGATGCTGGATGTCGGGGTTGACCTTGAAGCCGTGCTCGCGCAGCCAACCGAGCGCCTCCCAGTGAGTGGTGAACGACAGCCCCTCGGTGACCCCCACCTGGTAGCACCAGATCGACAGCGGCCGTTCGGCCGCCAGCGCGGGGTCGAGCTGGCGCACGGTGCCGGCGGCGGAGTTGCGCGGGTTCATGAACGTCGACAGCCCCTGCTCGGCGCGGCGCTCGTTGAGCGCGGTGAAGTCTTTGAGCGACATATACAGCTCGCCGCGCACCTCCAGCAGCGGCGGCGCGCCCTCCACGTGCAGGGGGACGGCGCGGATGGTGCGCAGGTTGTGGGTGATGTCCTCGCCGGTTTCCCCGTCGCCGCGCGTGGCGCCGCGCTCGAGCACGCCGTCGCGGTACAGCAGCGAGATGGCGAGGCCGTCGACCTTGGGCTCCACCACGTACTCAAACCGCGCCGGGGCGACCCCTTCGCGCGCGAGGTGGTTGCGCATCCGCTCCACCCACGCGCGAAACTCCTCCTCCGAGCGGGCATTGGAGAGCGACAGCATCGGCTCCAAATGCGTGACCTTCTCCAGGCGGCCGACCGGCGTGCCCCCCACTCGCTGCGTGGGCGAGTCGGGCGTGACCAGGTCGGGGTGGGCGGCCTCCAGCGCGCGCAGCTGCTCGAACAGCGCGTCGTACGCGTCGTCCCCGATCACGGGGTCGTCGAGCACGTAGTAGCGGTGGGAGTGGTACTCGACCAGGCGCCGCAGCTCGGCGACTTCTTGCGCGGCGTCCGCCACTCAGCCGGCCTCCACCCCGGCGGCGTCCAGCAGGCTGGCGAGGTCGACCTCGCTGAGCGCCTCGATTCCGGGCAGGTAGGTGAGGTCGAAGTGCATGGGGGTGACCGCGATGCGGCCTTCGGCCACGGCCATCAGGTCGCTGCCGGGCTCCTCGTGGAAGCCGGGGTCGTCGCCGTAGATCCAGTAGCGCCGGCGCGCGGGCGGGCCGGCCTCCTCGCGCTCCAGCTTGAGCTCGTCGCGGTAGATGCGCTTGCCCAGCCGCGCCACCTCCACACCGCTGGGGAGGCCGGCGGGTACGTTGACGTTGAGCAGCGTGCCCGGCGGCAGCGCCAGCAGCTCCAAACGCTCCACCAGCCGCGCGACGAACGCGGCCGCCACCGTGAAGTCGAAGCCGCCGTGGAAGCGGTAGTCGAGCGCGCGCGCGCCCGACTGCTGGGAGACGGCGATCGCCGGCAACCCCAGCACCACGCCCTCCAGGGCGGCGGCGACGGTCCCCGAGTAGGTGATGTCGTCGCCGAGGTTGGCGCCGTGGTTGATTCCCGACACCACCATGTCGGCCTGGAAGCCCTCCACGGCGCCGAGGCTGGAGAGGCGCACGCAGTCGACGGGCGTGCCGTCGGTGGCATAGCCGACGGTGCCGTCGGGGAACGCCACCTCTTCCACCCACAGCGGCCGGCGCGTGGTGATCGAGCGGGCCATCGCCGAGCGGTTGCCGTCGGGGGCGATCACCGCCAGCCGCACGTCGGGCAGCGCCGCCAGCGCGGCGCGCAGCGTCTGTAGGCCCTCGGCCTCGATCCCGTCGTCGTTGGTCAGCAGCACGTTGAGCATTGCTCCCCCAGCATAGGCGTCGGGCCGGTCTGGACTGTGACTCAGCTGTAGGCGACCGACGCCAGCGCCAATCCGTGCGCCGGGGCCGTGGGGCCGGCCTTCGGGCGCGGGCGGCCATCCAGCAGACGCGCGAAGTCCTCCAACGTGCGCCGCCTGGCGGCCACCTCGAGCATGGTGCCCACCAGCACGCGGTTCATGTGGCGCATGAACGTGTCGGCCTCGATCCAAAACTCGAGGAACTCGCGGTCGATCCACTCGGCGCGCAGCACGTCGCGCTCGAAGCGCACGTGGTCGGTCTCGGTGGGGGTGAACGCCGTGAAGTCGTGGGTGCCCACCAGCACCTGTGCGCACGCGTCCAGCGCGTCGCGGTCGATCTGGTGGGGCCACCACAGCGCGGTGCCACGCGCAAACACCCCGCGCACGGGGCGAACCAGCAGGCGGTAGCAGTAGGCACGGCTGCGGGCGTCGCGACGGGCGTCGAAACCAGCCGGCGCCGGCTCTGAGGCGAGCACCGCCACGTCTCCGGGCAGCAGCGCGTTGAGGCGCAGCGGGTCCACCGCCTCGTGGGCGTAGCTGGCCACCTGGCCCCACGCGTGCACGCCGCGGTCGGTGCGGCCGGCGACGGTGAGCGTCAGCGGCGCGCCGTCCAACGCGTGCTCACCGAGGATCGTGCGCAACGCCCGCTCCAGCTCCTCCTGCACCGTCCGCAGCCGCGGCTGGCGCGCCCAGCCGGCGAACTCGGTGCCGTCGTACTCCAGCGTCAGCTTGGTGACCATCGCCGGGGATGCTAGGCCAGCGTCGGCCGCCGCCAGCGACGCCGGGCCGGGACGGCGTTACACCAGCTCGAGCAGGACCATCTCGGTCGCGTCGCTGCGGCGCGGGCCGAGCTTGAGGATGCGGGTGTAGCCACCGGGGCGGTCGACGTAGCGGGGGGCGACCTCGGTGAACAGGCGGTGCACCGCGAACTTGTCCTGCGCCAGCGCCGAGAGCGCCTGACGGCGGTTGTGCAGGTCGTCGCGCCTGGCCAGCGTGATCAGTTTCTCGATCTCCGGCTTCACCGCCTTGGCCTTGGCCTCGGTGGTTTTGATCCGCTCGTGCTCCAGCACCTCCTTGGTGAGGTTCATGAGCAGCGCCTTGCGGTGCGCCGAGTCGCGGCTGAGCTTGTTGCGGGTCTTCTGGTGTCGCATCTCATCTATCTCGCCGGATGTGGAGCCCTAGCATGACCCGGCAGTGTAGAAGATCGGCCCAGTGTCTGCCGCCCCGAGGCGAGCGTTCGAGAGCTGGCACCGTATCGCGGTCGCATCGGCTGGGGTCGCAAGTGCGATTTCGACGGTGCGCGGCGACTGGGTCGCAAGTGCGACCTCGACGGCGCGCGGCGGCTTGAGTTCATATCCGAGCTGGCCGATATAGCAAGGACTGTGCCACCTGTTCAATTTTGAGGTGGTCCGACGGCTGCGGAGATCTCCCGGGGACTTGCGCGCTGCTCGAATACGATCGTGTTGAAAACAATCAGATCCATCAACTGGCGTCGTCGCCTCCCGGCAGCCCTGGGCATCGCGATGGCGGCGGCGCTCACCGCCGCCGCGGCCGACGGGGGCACGAAACTGGTGGTGGTCGTTGAAAACGTGTTCGCTTCGGCAAACGAGCCGCTGGCCGTGACCGTCGAAACGAACTCGAGCGTCATCAGCGGTCTCGACGGCGTGTCGATGCTCGGTGTGATCCCTCGCCGCATCCACATGCACAGCAGCCCGAGCAGTTGCACCGACCTCGTGCCCTGGCTGAGGCGCGAAGGTGGGGTGGAGGGTGGCAGCACACGCCTGCGGGTGGTCGCCCAGGGGCAGTCCGCCACGCCCGTGTTGATTTCGAATCTGCGTGTGAATGTGCTGCACACAGGCCCGCCCGTGGCCGGCACGTCGTTGTACTGCGGCACCCAGGGTGTTGCGCAGATTCGCCCGATCTTCATCGATCTCGACGCGCAACCCCCCACGGTTCGCTTCGGCTCCGGCACCCATCCGTTTGGCTTCACCGTCGGCCCGGGCGAGATCGAGACCTTCGATATCGAAGCCTCCACCGAGAGAGCCTACGTCCGCTGGACGCTGACGCTGCAGCTGCTCGTCGGCGGTCATCGGGAGGCGGTCCAGATCGACGACCACGGCCGCCCCTTCGAAACCACGCCGGCCCCTGCGGCTCACGACGCTTGGAGCTGGGACTACAGCGAAGGCTGGGAGAGCCCCTCCGGCCAAACGATTCCGGCCGGCCACCCGCTTGCGCCGACCGCGCCATGAAACGCGGAGCCACGCTCGCCATCCTGCTGGTGGCCGTCGGCGTCGGCGTGGGACTGGGGCTGCGCCACGGCACGTCCACCGGCATCGAGACGCACGGCGGCTCGCCGCTCTCGTTGGCCGTCGAACGGGTGCCCGGCACGGTGGAAGGCTCGGTGGTGACGGCCGGCGCCCTGAGCGCTCGCGGTGATCTCGCGCTCGGGTCCAAGTCCGGTGCGGTCGAGGTTTTCGCACCTTCCAGCGGGCCGCCGCGCAACGGCGTCGCTTTCCACTGGCTGGCGTCCCGTGTGTCGGACATCGCGATCTCGGGAGACGGATCGACGGTGGCGGCGGAGATGGGTGGGCTTGGCGAAACCGCGGGCGAGCTACTGGCGTGGCGCGTGCGAGGCGAAGCGAGCTACTCCGCCTCGGTGGTGCCGAGCAGCGACGTGTGGGCGTTGGCGCTCAGCAGCGACGGCAACCTGCTCGCGGCGGTCATCGACGGTCAGGTGGACGTGTACAGCATCACCGCACGCCGCGAACTGGCCAGCTTCCGGATACCGGGCCCGATCTCCAGCGGTCGCCCGCAGAACCTTGCCCTTCGCTTCAACCGTGCGGACACCGCGATCGCGGTTGGAGCCGGGGAAGACGTGACTGCTTGGGCGCTGACGGAAGGACGCAAACTGTGGTCTGTGAGCTGCCACTGCGCTGCCGAAAACATCGCAATCTCGAGCAACCTCCGTTACGCCGCCTTTGGCACCGACGACGCGCACGTCATCCTCTGGGACCTGTGGCACCGCGACGAAGCGGTCGATTTCACGGTGACCGCCAACCCCCAGGCCAACACCGACGCCGTGCAGATCGACAACCACGGCCAATACCTCGTCGCCGCCTCGGGCGGGACGATCGGCGTGTGGCGCTCGCCCCGGCCGACCACGTCCCCCACCACGCTGCATCTGACCGACGGCGGGGAGGGCGGGGAAATCGACAACATCGAGATGACGGCCAACGGCGACCGCATGCTCGTCTATCCCTTCCCAACTCCTTCCGTCACCGAACAGGGCGCGATCGGGAGCGGATGGCTGGTGCGTATTCGCTAGGGCAGAGCAGGACGGTGCTTGCGCCGCGCCCCGGACCAAGCGTGGCACCGGCAACAGCGCCGGGCCTCGGCAACTGCGCCGCGCCCGGCCAATAGCGACGCGCCTTCAGTCCTGGCGCAAATGCAGCCCGCGTCCTTCCAGCGTCTCGATCACCTCGTCGATCGACTTCTTGCCGAAGTTGGGGATCGCGTTGAGCTCCGCCTCCGACTTGGAGATCAGGTCGCCGACCGTCTGGATGCCGGCGCGCTTGAGGCAGTTGTAGGAGCGCACGCCCAGCTCCAGCTCCTCGATCAAAATGCCCCACTCCTCGCCCTGCAGCGCGCCCTGGCCACCGGCGCCGGCGCCCACCGCGAGGCCGTGGCCGTCCAGCTGGCCGCCCGGCGAGGCGCGCAGCTCCTGGATGCGGTCGGCGTCGGTGAAAATCGCCAGCTGGCTGATCAGCAGCTCGGCCGCCTCGCGCAGCGCCGCCTGCGGCTCGATCGAGCCGTCGGTCTCGATGTCCAGCGTCAGCTTGTCGAAGTCGGTCTTCTGCCCCACGCGCGCCTGCTCCACCGCGTACGCCACGCGGCGCACGGGGGAGAAGATCGAGTCGATCGGGATCACGCCGATCGGCTGGTCGGGCGACTTGTTCTCCTCCGCCGGCCGATACCCGCGGCCGCGGCCGATCGTCATGTACAGCTCCAGCTTGGTTTTCTTCTCCAGCGTGGCGATGTGCACGTCGGGGTTGAGGATCTCCACGCCCGCCGGCAAATCGATGTCCTTGGCGGTGATGTCGCCGGGGCCGGTCACCACCAGCGGCGCCTCCACCTCGGAGGCGTCGGAGTGCATCCGGCACACGATCCCCTTGAGGTTGAGCACCATGTCGGTCACGTCCTCCTTCACGCCCGGGATCGTGGAGAACTCGTGGGCCACTCCCTCGATCCGCACGCTGGTGACGGCGGCGCCCGCCAGCGAGGAGAGCAGCACGCGGCGCAGCGAGTTGCCGAAGGTGTAACCGAACCCGCGGTCGAGCGGCTCGATCGTGAAGGTGCCGCGGTTTTGCTCCACGGACTCGCTTGTGATCCGGGGGATTTGGAAGTCGAGCATCAGCGTCCTAACGTCGTTGTGTTCCCTGCCGCCCCATCAGAGGCCGGCCCATGGCGCCGCCGCCGTGAGCGGGGACGGCGCCGGCAAAACGCTTACTTCGAGTACAGCTCGATGATGAGCTGCTCCTGCACCGGCGCCGCGACCTCGCGCCGCTCCGGCCTGCGCAGCACCTTCGCGGTGAGCGACTCGTGATCGGCCTGCAACCACGCCGGGATCTGGCCGGTCAGCTCGGTTGCGTCCCTCACCACCTGGGTGGCGGGGGTGCCGGCCTTGATCGCGATCACCTCGCCCGGGCGCACCTGATAGCTGGGGATGTTGACGCGCCTGCCGTTCACCGTCCAGTGGCCGTGGCGGACCAGCTGGCGCGCTTGGCGGCGGGAGGCGGCGAAGCCGAGCCGCACCCGCACGTTGTCCAGCCGGCACTCCAGCAGCGCCAGCAGGTTCTCGCCCGTGATCCCCGGCTGGCGCGAGGCCTTCTCGTAGTAGCCGTGGAACTGCTTCTCCAGCACACCGTAATAGCGGCGCGCCTTCTGCTTCTCGCGCAGCTGCAGCCGGTACTCGCTCTGTTTCTGACGACCCCTGCCGTGCTCGCCCGGCGGGTAGGAGCGGCGCTCAACGCCGCATTTGTCGGTGAGGCAACGCTCGCCCTTGAGGAACAACTTCTGTCCCTCGCGGCGGCACTGCTTGCACTGGGGGCTTGAATCTCGTGCCATGTGGTCTCTCTCGGCTCTTTCTTTCCTCTCGGGCTGTTTCGCTCTGCCGCGTTCCTACACCCGGCGCCGCTTGCGAGGACGGCAGCCGTTGTGGGCCTGCGGGGTCACGTCCTTCACGCCGGTCACTTCAAGGCCCGCCGCCGACAGCGAGCGGATCGCCGTCTCGCGCCCCGAGCCGGGGCCCTTCACGTACACCTCCACCTTCTGCAAACCCTGCTCCAAGCCCTTGCGGGCGGCCGCGTCGGCCGTCACCTGGGCGGCAAACGGGGTCGACTTGCGCGAGCCCTTGAAGCCGGCGCCGCCGGCCGACTCCCAGGCGATCACGTTGCCCTGTACGTCGGTGAGCGACACGATCGTGTTGTTGAACGAAGTCTTGATGTGGGCCTGGCCCACGGGGATGTTCTTCTTGGGCTTGCGTTTGCCCCGCGCGCGCTTCGGTGCGGCCATTACTTCTTACCGGCCTTCTTCTTGCCCGCCACCTGCATCCGCTTGGGGCCCTTGCGGGTGCGCGCGTTGGTCTTCGTCTTCTGGCCCCTCACCGGCAGCCCGCGGCGGTGGCGCAGCCCGCGGTAGCAGGCGATCTCCTGCAACCGCTTGATGTCCTGGGAGCGCTCGCGGCGCAGGTCGCCCTCCACCGTGAGGTTGGCGTCGATCGCGTCGCGCAGTCGCGACACCTCGTCCTCGGTGAGGTCGCGCACATAGGTGTCGGGGCTCACGTCCACTTCGGCCAGCAGCTTGTTGGCGGTGGAGCGGCCGATGCCGAAGATGTAGGTCAGCCCGATCTCCGAGCGCTTGTTGAGCGGCAGGTTGATGCCGGCGATGCGTGCCATCTCAGCCGCTCACCCCTGGCGCTGCTTGTGGCGCTTGTTCTGGCAGATCACCAGCACCGCCCCGTGGCGGCGGATGATCTTGCATTTTTCGCACATCGGCTTGACCGACGGTCGTACCTTCATGGTCCCTTCCAGCTGGTTTGTGGTCCGGCGACCAGGCTCTGGCTGCCGGGACGGCCGCCGCTACCTGGTCGAGGATACGCTCGCAGCGCGAAACGCATCGCACGCGCGCAGACGCTTGATGGTAGCAGTTAGCTGGCGCCGCCGACGGGCTGAGCCGCCGCGGAGGCGCGGCCGTTGGCCGACGGACGCGCCGCGGGGTCGGCGGGCTCGCCGCCCTCGCGGACATGCCACGGCGTCAGCACGCGCGGGCCCGCGGCCGTGATCGCCACCGTAAACTCGAAGTGCGCCGCCGGCGAGTCGTCCTGGGAGAACACGCCCCAACCGTCGCCGCCCACCCTCACCGCCGGGCGGCCGGCGGTCGTCATCGGCTCGATCGCCAGCACCATCCCCGCTTCAAGCAGCGGCCCCTTGCCGGGGCGGCCGTAGTTGGGTACCTGCGGGTCCTCGTGCATGTCGCGACCCACGCCGTGGCCTACCAGCGAGCGCACGATCGACAAACCCGCGCCCTCCGCCACCCGCTCGATCGCGTGCGACACGTCGCCCATGCGGTTGCCCGCCCGGCACTGCTGCACGCCGGCGAACAGCGCCTCGCGCGTGCCGCGCAGCAGGTTCTGCTCCACCGCGCCGATCTCGCCCACCGGGAACGTGCGCGCGGCGTCAGCCACCCAGCCGTCCAGCGTGACGCCCACGTCGATCGAGACGATGTCTCCCTCCCCCAGCTGGTAGCGGCCGGGGATGCCGTGCACCACCATCGCGTTCGGCGACGCGCAGATCGAGCCGGGGAAACCGCGAAAGCCCTTGAACGTCGGGGTCGCTCCGTGACTGCGGATGAACCGCTCGGCGGCCGCGTCCAGCTCCTCCGTGCGCACGCCGGGGGCCACCTTGCTCTCCAGCAGCGCCAGTGTCTGCACGAGGATCCTCCCCGCCGCCGCCATCTTCTCGATCTCCGCGAGGGTCTTCTTGATGATCATCGATTTGAGCTTAGCCCCGAGGCGGTCAGAGCTGGTCCTCCAGCCGTAAAGTCGCCAGCGTCGCGCGGATGTGATCGTGCACCTCGTTCGGCGAGCGGCTGCCGTCGAAACGGCGCAGCAGACCTTTAACATCGTAGTAGCCGATCAGCGGCTTGGTCTGCGCGTGGTATACCTCCAGCCGCTTGCGGATCGTCTCCTCGCGGTCGTCGTCGCGTTGGATCAGCCGCGCGCCGTCCTGGTCGCAGATCCCCTCGTGCTTGGGGGGGTCCAGCTCGAGGTGGTAGATGTGCGTCGGGTTCTTCACGCACACCCTCCTGCCAGCCAGCCGCCTTACGACCTCCTCGTCCGGCACCTCGATCAGCAACGCCGCCGTCAGCCGCCGTTGCAGGCCCTCCAGCGCTGCTCCCAGCGCCTCGGCCTGCGGCTCGTTGCGGGGAAAGCCGTCCAGCAGGAAGCCGTCACGGGCGCCGCCGTCGCCCAGCCGGTCGACGATCATGCCCACGATCACCTCGTCCGGCACCAGTTCGCCCGCCTGCATGTACTTCTGGGCCTCCCTGCCCAGCTCGGTACCGTCGGCCACCTGCGCGCGCAGCATGTCGCCGGTCGAGATGTGCGCCAGCGCGAAGTCGTTCAGCAGACGGTCCGCCTGGGTGCCCTTGCCCGCGCCGGGCGGGCCGAGGAGGATCAGGTTCAGCTCCGACACGCAGCCCTCAGCCTAACGGTTGGCGCTATTTCAAGAACCCCTCGTAGCTGCGCATCATCAGCTGTGCCTCCAGCTGCTTCATCGTTTCCAGCGCCACGCCGATCACGATCAAAATCGACGTGCCACCCAGCTGCAGCTGCACGTGCGTGCGGTCGAACAGAATCGTCGGCAGCGCCGCCACCGCGGCGAGGAACAAAGCGCCGGGGAACGTCAGCCGAGCGAGGATGCGGTCGAGGAATTCCGCCGTGGGGCGGCCCGGGCGCACGCCGGGGATGAAGCCGCCGTACTTCTTCAGGTTGTCCGCCTGGTCTACCGGGTTGAACGTGACCGCCGTGTAGAAGTACGTGAAGATGATGATGAAGAGCGACTCGCCCACGATGTAATGCCAGCCGGTCGGGTTGAAGAAGTCCGAGATGCTCTGCCCCCAGTGGGTTTTCACGAGCTGACCGATCGTCGGCGGGAAGGCCATGATGCTCGCGGCGAAGATCACCGGGATCACGCCCGCCATGTTCACGCGCAGCGGCAAATACGTCTGGCCGCCTTCGCTCATCCGCCGGCCGATCACGCGCTTGGCGTACTGCACCGGGATCCGCCGCTGGCCCTCCATCACGAACACGATCGAGGCGACCACCACCAGCACCAGGAACGGCATCATCACCTTGAACACCTGGTTCTGGCTCGTCCACCAGGTTTCGATGCCGGCCGGCAACCGCGACACGATCGAGGCGAAGATCAGCAGCGAGATGCCGTTGCTGATCCCTTTTTGCGTGATCAGCTCGCCGATCCACATCAGCAGTATGCAGCCCGCCGTCAGGCAGACGACGATCAGGAAGATGTGGGGGAAGTCGAACTTCGTGATTACCGATTCGCCGGCGCTCGCCTGCAGCGAGTGGAAGAGGAACACGTAGCCCACCGACTGGGCGAACGCCAAACCGACGGTGAGGTAGCGCGTGTATTGCGTGATCCGCGCCTGCCCCACCTCGCCTTCCTTCGACAGCCTTTCCAGCGACGGCACCACCACCTGCAGCAGCTGCAAGATGATCGATGCCGTGATGTACGGCATGATCCCCAGCGCGAATATCGCGATCCGCGAGAGGCTCCCGCCGGAGAACAGGTTCAGCAGGCCAAGGATGTTCGTCCCGCCGAGCTGGTGCTGGATCGATTCCACCGCTTTCAAGTTCACGCCCGGCACGGGGATGTGCGAGCCCAGTCGATAGATCAGCAGCATCGCCGCCGTAAACCCGATCTTCCGGCGGATGTCCGGGACCTGGAAGGCGTTGAGGATCGTCGCCAGCATCGTTCCGCGATTCTACTCGGCGGCGGCCGGCGGCGCGCGAGGTGGTGCGGCGCGTCCGCGGCTAGGAGCCGAGCTGCGTCTCGGGAGAGCCGGCGGGCGCCGCGTCCACCACGACGCACGTGCCGCCCGCCGCCTCGATCCGCTCGCGCGCGGTGGCGCTGAAGGCGTGGGCGTGCACGGTCAGCGTCTTGCCCAGCTCGCCCTTCGCCAGCACCTTCACGGGCACCTCCTTGCGGGTGCCGAGGCCCTTGCCGCGCATCGCCTGCAGCGTCACCTCGGCGCCGGCGTCGAAACGGGCGTCGAGGTCGCCGATGTTCACCGCTTGCGTGTGCGTGCGGAACGGCTCGAACGGCATCGACTTCTTCATGTGCGGGCCCCTGAGCTTGCGCATCCGCATGTGGATCGGCATCTGGCCGCCCTCAAACCGCGCCCTGCTCTTGGCGCCCGAGCGGGAGCCGTAACCCTTCTGGCCTCTGCCGGCGGTCTTGCCGGTGCCCGAGCCTTCGCCGCGGCCCACGCGCTTGCGCGGCTTGCGGCTGCCGGGCGCCGGGGCGAGACTGTGCAGGCCGATGCGCGGCTCGGTGTCCGTGCGGTCGTCGCTCATCGCTCCTGCTTCACCTCCACCAAATGGCGCACCGCGTGCAACATCCCGCGCGCCTGAGGGCAGTCATTCACCTGCACCGAGTGGCCGATCCGGCGCAAACCCAACGAGCGCAGCGTGTCCAGCTGGCGCTGGTTGGAGCCGTTGCTCGAGCGGCGCTGCGTGACGGTCAGAGCGGCCATCACGACTGCTCCGCGTCGGCCGGCACGTCGGCCGGCGATGTCTCCGTCTCGGCTCGCGCCTGCGCCTGCACGGCCTCAGCCGACGGCGGCTCCGCGGCTGACCCCTCGGCGACGTCCCGCGGGACTGACCCCTCGGCGGCGGCCTGCGGGACTGCGGCCTCAGTCGCCTCGGACGCGGCGGTCTCGGACACGGCAACCTCGGCAGCGGCCGCATCTCCGTTGGGCGCGCTCTCCAGCGTCTCCCCCTCCTGCGGCTTCTCCGCCAGACCCAGCACCTGGTTGATCGTGAGGCCGCGCAGCCGCGCCACCTCCTCGGGGGTGTTCAGCTGACGCAGCCCGGTGATCGTCGCCTTCACCAGGTTGATCGGGTTCTGCGTGCCCAGGCTCTTGGAGAGGATGTCGTGGATCCCCGCCAACTCCAGCACCGCGCGCACGCCGCCGCCGGCGATCACGCCGGTGCCGGGCGCGGCCGGCTTCAAAAACACGCGGCCCGCGCCGAACACACCGGTCGTCTGGTGGGTGATCGTGTTGCCGTGGCGCGGCACGCGGAACAAGTCCTTCTTGGCGCGCTCCACGCCCTTCTGGATCGCCAGCGGCACCTCGGTGGCCTTGCCGTAGCCCACGCCCACCACTTCGCGTTCGTCGCCCACCACCACCAGCGCGGTGAACGAAAAGCGCCTGCCGCCCTTCACCACCTTCGCGACGCGGTTGATCTCCACCACGCGCTCCTGGAGGTCCAGGCCGGCGGCGTTCACGGAGCGGTCGTTGGCAATCGTTGACATAGGGTCGAGAGGGTAGCTGGTCGAAGGTAGCTGGTGGTGTGGCGCCGGCGCTAGACGACGATCTCCGCCTCGCGCAGCGCGTCGGCAAACGCGCTCACGTGGCCGTGGTAGCGGTAGCCGCCGCGGTCGAACACCGCTTCGGTCACGTCGGCCGCCTTCAGCCGCTCCGCCAGCAGCGCGCCGGCGCGGGCGGTGCGCTCGCCTTTGATTAGCGCCTTCAGCTCGGGCTCATACCAGTTCACCGCTGCCACCGTGCGACCGGAGAGGTCGTCGATCGCCTGCGCCGACAAACCCTTGTTGGAGCGGAACACGGAGATCCGCGGCCGCGTCGGCGTGCCCGCGATCTTCGCGCGTACGCGCCGGCGGCGTTTGAGGCGACGCTCGGGCTTGGTGATAACGCTCATGCGCGCTTGCCCACCTTTCTGACCACATACTCGCCCTCGTAGCGAATACCCTTGCCCTTGTACGGCTCGGGCGGGCGCTGCTTGCGGATGATCGCGGCGGTCTCCCCCACCAGCTGCTTGGAGATGCCCTTCACCACGATCCTCGTCGGCTGCGGCACTTCGAATTCGATCCCCTCCGGGGCCGGGATCGGCACGGGGTGCGAGTAGCCCACGGCCAGCTCGAGGTTCTTGTCCTTCAGCTGCGCGCGGTAGCCCACGCCCTGGATCTCCAAACGCTTTTCGTAGCCGGCCGTCACGCCCTGCACCATGTTGGCGACCAGCGTGCGCGTCAGCCCGTGCAGCGCGCGATGTTCCCCCCGGTTGGTGGGGCGGCTCACCAGCAGCTGGCCGTCCTCCTGCACCACCGTGATGTCGCGGTGCACGCGCTCTCGCAGCTCCCCTTTGGGGCCGCTCACGCGCACCGAGTCCGGCTCGATCGTCACCGTCACCCCGCTCGGCACGGCAATTGGCTGTCGTCCGATCCGCGACATCCGTTACCACACCTGCGCCAGTACCTCGCCGCCGACGCCGGCCGCGCGCGCGTCGTGGCCGGTCATCACGCCCCGGGAGGTCGACACGATCGACGTGCCCATCCCGCCCTGTACCTTGGGGATGCCGCCGGCCTCCGCATACGTGCGCCGGCCGGGGCGCGACACGCGCTTCAAGCCGGCGATCGCCGAGCGGCGGTCGTTGGTGTACTTGAGGCGGATCTCGATCACCTGGCCCGCGCCGCCCTCCGGCGCCTCCTTGAGCGACCACGCCTCGATGTAGCCCTGCTCGGCGAGGATCCTCGCCAGCTCCGCCTTCAGCTTCGACGCAGGGATCTGCACCGTCTCGTGGGCAGCGTGAATCGCGTTGCGGATACGCGTCAAAAAGTCGGCTATCGGATCGGTCATCGACATGGGTTCAGGTTGTGCGCGCCCTACCAGGACGACTTGGTCATCCCGGGAATCTGGCCGTTGTGGGCGAGCTCGCGCAAACAGATGCGGCACAGCCCAAACTTGCGATACACCGCCTTGGGACGCCCGCAGCGGTTGCAGCGAGTATACGCGCGGGTTTTGAACTTGGGGGGGCGCGCCTGCTTGACGCGCAGCGAGGTCTTTGCCATCAGTGGGTCTCCTGGTGCATCAGCTTGTCTCTTCCTGCCCGGCGGCTCCGTCGGTCTCGCCGATCGCAGCCGCATACTCCGCCGGGCGGCCGTAGGTGGAGAAGGGCATCCCCAGCGCGTGCAGCAGCGCAAACGCCTCCGGGTCGGTGCGCGCGCTGGTGGTGATCGTGATGTCCAGCCCGCGCACATGGTCGATCGCGTCGTAATCGATCTCGGGGAAGATGATCTGTTCGCGAACCCCCATCGAATAGTTGCCGCGGCCGTCGAACGAGCGCGCGCGCAAGCCGCGGAAGTCGCGGATCCGGGGAATCGCGATCGAGATCAACCGGTCGAGGAACTCGTAGCCGCGGTCGCGGCGCAGCGTCACCGATACGCCCACCGGCATCCCCTCGCGCAGTTTGAACGCGGCGATCGACTTGCGCGCGCGCCGTACGCTCGGCTGCTGGCCGGCGATCGTCGCCAGCTGGTCTTGCGCGGCCTTCAGCGCCTTGGAGTCCTGCTTGGCGTCGCCCACACCCATGTTCAACGTGATCTTCTCGATCTGCGGCGTTTGCATCGACGAGCTGTAGCCAAACCGCTCGATCAGCCGCGGGCGGATCTCCTCCATGTAGCGCACCTTCAAGCGTGCGGGGGCCTCGGCGCTCATCAGTCGATCCTCGCTCCCGTGCGACGCGACACGCGGAACGGCTTGCCGTCCTCGCGCTCCACGCCCACGCGCGTGGGCTTGCTGCCTTTGGGGTCCAGCAGCATCACGTTCGACACGTGGATCGGCCCCTCGCGCTCGATCACGCCGCCCAGCTGGGCGCCAACATCCTGGCCGCTGACGTTGCTCCGCGACCCCTGTGGGCGGGTGTGGCGCTTGACCATGTTGAGCCCCTCCACATAAACGCGTTCGTTGGCGGGCTCCACGCGCAGCACGCGGCCGCTCTTGCCGCGGTCCTTTCCGGAGATCACGATCACGCGATCGTCGGAGTGGATCCGCAGCTTGCGCCGGGTGTGCGCCTGCGTGTCCGACCCCTTGCCGCCCCGTGCGGCTCGTTTGCGCGATCCCGCCGCCATGCTCAGATGACCTCCGGGGCCAGCGACACGATCTTCATGAAGTTGCGCTCGCGCAGTTCGCGTGCCACGGGCCCAAACACGCGCGTGCCGCGGGGATTGTTTTGGTCGTCGATGATCACAGCCGCGTTCTCGTCGAAGGAGATGTAGGTGCCGTCCTCGCGGCCAAACGGCTTCTTCGTGCGCACCACCACGGCCGTCACCACGTCGCCCTTTTTGACGGTGCCGTGCGGATTGGCCTGCTTGACGGTGGCGGTGATGATGTCGCCCACGTGCGCATACCGGCGGCGCGAGCCGCCCTTCACGCGGATGCACAGAATCTCGCGCGCCCCGGTGTTGTCGGCCACGCGCAGCCGCGTCTCGTTTTGGATCATCGTGCCCTCTCCAGTACGTCCACCAGCCGCCACCGCTTCGTGCGCGACAGCGGACGGCTCTCGATCAAGCGCACCACGTCGCCCTCGTGCGCATCGTTGTTCTCATCGTGCGCGTGCAGCGTGGATGAGCTGCGCACGATCTTCTCGTAACGCCGGTGGCGGCGGGCGAAGTCGATCCGCACGGTGATGGTTTTGTCGGCCTTGCTGGACACCACCACGCCCTGGCGCACGCGGCGGGTGCCCTCTTTCGGCGGGTGCACCGGCGCCAGCGGCGCCACCGCCGGGGCCGACGCGCGCCGCTCGGCGCGTTTGGCGCGTTCCTGCAGGCGTCGCGCGCGGCGCCTGGTCGCCTTCGCGCGGCGTGCCGCGTCGCGTTCGGCCTGACGCTCCTGCGGCGTCCGCGGCGGACGCGCGGGGCCGGCATGCAGCGAGCGCTTGCGCCGGCGACGCTCCTTGGGAGGGATCTGCTCCACCGGCTCGGCCGGCGGTTTGGGCGCAGGCGGCGCCGCCGGCGCCGCGGGCTCGGCGGCCTGCGGGGTCTGCGCCTCGGCGGCCTCGGTCGCCTGCGTCTGCGGCTGCTCGTCGCTCATCTCGTTGTCCTGGTCGTCGGCCATTCGTTCCTCACACTCCCAGGTCCCGCTCGTGCTTGACCGTCAGCGCGCGCGCCAGGTTGCGCCGAGCGTGGCCCAGCCCAGCGGTGTTCTCGAGCTCGCCGGTCGCATTGGCGAACCGCAGCCCGAACAGCTCTTTGCGCAGCGTGCCGATCTGCTCGGCCAATTCGTCGTCGGGCATGTCGCGCATCTCCTTCGCATTCATAGCTCCTCCCGCATCACGAACTTCGACTTCACGGGCAGCTTGTGCGCCGCCAGGCGGATCGCGTCGCGCGCCAGCGGCTCGGGAACACCTGCCAGCTCGAACATCACGCGGCCCGGCTTCACCACCGCCACCCACCCCTCGGGAGAGCCCTTGCCGGATCCCATGCGCGTCTCGGCCGGCTTCTTGGTGACGGGCTTGTCGGGGAACACGTTGATCCACACCTTGCCGCCGCGCTTGATCTTGCGGGTCATCGCGATACGGGCAGCCTCGATCTGGCGGTTGGTCAGCCAGCCCTGCTCCAGCGACTTCAGGCCGTACTCGCCAAACTGCACCTTCACCTGCCCGCGCGACATCCCGGCGCGACGGCCACGGTGCTGCTTGCGGTGCTTGACGCGCTTGGGCGACAGCATCAGCGGGTCACCTCCGGGCTGCCGCCGCCGCGGCCGCGTCCGCCGCCAGGGCCACCGGGCCCACGACCGCCACCAGAGCCGCCGAAACCGCGTCCGCCGCCGCCGGGGCCGCCACCGCCGCCGGGGCCACGACCGCCGCCGGGTCCGCCGGGACCGCGCCCACCACCACCGGGGCCGCCGGGACCACGCCCACCGCCGCCAGGGCCACCGGGGCCACGTCCACCACCGGGTCCGCCGGGACCGCCCGGTCCACCGGGTCCGCGACCGCGGCCGCCACCGGGGCGCCCACCGCGGGAGGGGCCATCGGAGCCGCGTCCGCCGCCGGGGCCACGACCGCGTCCGCCGCCGCCGGGGGATTCGGACCCGCCCGCCCCGCGTCCGCGCCCACGGCCGCCCTCGCGCCCATCGCGGCCGCCCCTGCCGTCACGGCCCCCGCCGCGACCGTCGCGATCGGAGCTGGGCGGCGCCGGCGCGCTCATGTCGGTGAGGTCGGCGCCGGTGTATCCCACGGGCATGATTTCGCCCTTGTTCACCCAGCACTTCACCCCGATCCGCCCAAACGTGGTGGCGGCCTCGTAGAAGCCGTAGTCGATGTCGGCGCGCATCGTGTGCAGCGGCACGCGCCCGTCGGAGTAGCTCTCGGTGCGCGCCATCTCGGCGCCGCCGAGGCGCCCGGCGACCTGCACCTTCACGCCCTTGGCGCCGGAGCGCATCGCGCTGGTGAGCGCGCGCTTCATCGCGCGGCGGAACGCCACGCGGTTTTGCAGCTGCTCGGCGATCGACTGGGCCACCAGCTTGGCGTCCAGCTCGGGGCGCTTGATCTCGAGGATGTTGACCTTGATCTGCTTCTGCGTCATCCGGTGCAGATCGCGCCGCAGCGCATCCACTTCGGCGCCCGACTTGCCGATCACGATGCCGGGGCGGGCGGTGTGGATGTTGACCTCCAGTTCGCCCGAGTCCTTGCGGATCGTGATCTCCGACAAACCGGCGTGCGCCAACCGGTCGGTGATGTGCCGGCGGATACGGATGTCCTCGGCGAGGTAGTCGGCGAAGTTGCGCTCGTTAAACCAATTCGACTTCCAGTCGTGGATGTAGCCCACGCGCATCGCCTCTGGATGAACCTTCTGTCCCATCTTTCTCTCTTCTCGAATCCTCTGTGTCTACGACCGCGGTGTGAGCGTGATCGTCAGGTGGCTGGTGCGCTTGCGGATCGGCGTCGCCCTGCCCATGGCACGCGGCCGAAAGCGCTTGATCGTCGGCCCTTCGTCGGCGTACGCCTCGTGGACGATCAGATCGTCCTCAACCAACTCGTGGTTGTTCTCCGCGTTGGCCACCGCCGACTCCAGCAGCTTGCTCCAGTCGCGGGCCACGTCGCGAGGGGTGAACGCGAGGATAGCGCGTGCCTCCTGCACCGACTTGCCGCGGATGTGACCGCACACCATCCGCGCCTTGCGCGCGCTGGTGCGCACGTAGCGGGCGTGGGCGTGCACCGCGCGGCGCCGTGCCGCCGCCGGTTTGCGTTTGGCCGCCGGCGTGGGCTCGTCGGCCGGCTCCTCGACCGGAGCCTCCTTGGCCGCTGCCGCCTCCTTGGCGGGCGCCTGCGCCGGCTGCTCAGCCGCGGCTTTGGGCGCTTTTTTGGCTTTGGCCGGTTTTTTCTCGGCGGGCGGTTTGTCCTCGGTTTGGGCCATCGGCTCGTCATCGGCGGCTTTTTTCGCCGCCGGCTTTTTGGCGGCCGGTTTTTTGGCGGCCGGTTTTTTCGCCGCCGGTTGCTTGGCCTGCGGCTCCTGCGCCGGCGTGCCCTCGTCTTTCTCGTCCTCGGCGCTCATCTCAGCGGACCTTCCCGGAGCCGGCGTGACCGCGGAAGTGGCGGGTGGGGGCAAACTCCCCGAGCTTGTGGCCGACCATCGACTCGGAGACGAACACCGGCACGTGCTTCTTGCCGTCGTGCACGGCGATCGTGTGACCGACCATGTCGGGGAAGATCGTCGACGCGCGCGACCACGTGCGGATCATCTGTTTGCGGTTCTCGGCGTTGAGCGCCTCGATGCGCTTCAGCAGCCGATCTTCCACCCACGGGCCCTTCTTGCTGGAGCGGCTCATCGCTGCTTGCCCTTTCCGCGGCGACGCCCGCGCACGATGTAGCGGTCGGAGGACTTGTGCTTCTTGCGCGTGCGGTAGCCCAGCGTCGGCACGCCCCACGGCGTGACGGGATGGCGTCCGGCGGTGGTGGAGCCCTCGCCGCCGCCGTGCGGGTGGTCGACCGGGTTCATCGCCACACCGCGGGTCTGGGGGCGCACACCCATGTGGCGCTTGCGCCCGGCCTTGCCCACCTTCACGTTTTGGTGGTCGCTGTTGCCGATGATGCCCACCGTGGCGCGGCACTCGGCGCGCACCATCCGCATCTCGCCGGAGGGCAGCCGCAGGGTGGCCATGTCGCCGTCCTTTGCCATCAGCTGCACGGAGGCGCCGGCGGAGCGCGCCAACTGGCCGCCGCGGCCGGGCTGCAGCTCGACGTTGTGCACCACCGTGCCCACCGGCATGCGCACCAGCGGCAAACAGTTGCCCACGGCGATGTCGGCCTCGTCGCCCGAGCTGACGGTCATCCCCACCGTGAGGCGCTGCGGCGCGAGGATGTAGCGCTTCTCGCCGTCGAGGTAGTGCAGCAGCGCGATGTAGGCGGAGCGGTTGGGGTCGTACTCGATTGCCGCCACCTTCGCCGGCACGCCGTCCTTGCGCCGCTTGAAGTCGATTTTGCGGTACAGCCGCTTGGCGCCACCGCCGCGGTGGCGGGCGGTCTTGCGCCCGTGCGCGTTGCGCCCGCCGCTCTTCGACAGCCCCTCGACGAGCGTCTTCTCGGGCTCGCTCTTGGTGATCTCGGCGAAGTCGGCGTACGACGTGAAGCGCCGACCAGGGGACGTGGGCTTTGGTTTGCGGATCGGCATGGTTACACGCCCTCCAGGGCCTGGAACACGGCGATCTGCTCGCCCTCGCGTACCTGGACGATCGCCTTCTTCCACGTGCGCGTGCGGCCGCTGATGGCGCCGCGGCGCTTGGGCTTGGACTTGACGCTCTGCGTGCGCACATTCACCACGTGCACGTCAAACAGCGCTTCCACCGCCTGGCGGATCATCGTCTTGTGCGCGTCGGGGTGCACGCGGAAGGTGTAGCGGCCGAACGCCGACAGCGCGTAGCTCTTCTCCGAGATCACGGGGCGGATGAGCACCTGCGAGTGGTCCATCAGGTCGCCTCCTCCCTGCCCGGCGCCTTCCCGGCCCGCGCGGTGAGTGCGTCGAGGGCCGCCTGCGAAAGCAACAGCGACGCGGCCCCGACGATGTCGGCGACACCGACGTCCTCGTGCGCCAGCACCGCCACACGCGCGAGGTTGCGGAAGGAGAGCGCCGCATCCGACTCTTCGGGCGCCAGCGCAACGAGGGTGGGGCGAGCCTGGTTCCAGTCATCCAGCAGATCCATCGCCTGGCTGGTCTTGGGGGCCGTGAAGGCGCCCGCATCGACTACCGCCAGCGATCCGCGCGAGGCGTGCAGCGACAGCGCGCTGCGCAGCGCGGCGCGCTGCTCCTTGCGGTTGACCTTGAAGGTGTAGGAGCGGGGCTGCGGGCCGAACACGGTGCCGCCGCCGGTCCAGATCGGCGACCGGCTGGAGCCCGCGCGGGCGCGGCCGGTGCCCTTCTGGCGCCACGGCTTGGCGGACCCGCCCGACACCATCCCACGCGTTTTGGTCGCGCTGGTGCCGCGCCGGCGGGCGGCCTGCTCGGCGCGTACGCTCTGATGCACCAACGGCCCGTGGAAGTCGGCGGCGAACGCGGCGGCATCGAGCCCCACGGTTTTGCCGGCGGTGCCCCCCAGCACGGGGGCGGTGGGCGTCGACTCAGCCATCGCTGCGCACCTCCACCACGCCGCCGCGCGGACCGGGCACCGAGCCGCGCACCATCAGCAGGTTTTTGGCGGCGTCCACCGCCACCACCTCCAGGCCCGGCTGGGTCACGCGCCGGTTGCCCATCTGGCCGGGGCCGCGGATGCCCTTGAACACGCGCGCCGGCGTCGCCGAGGCGCCGATCGAGCCGGGCGCGCGGACGTTGTGCGAGCCGTGCGACTTGGGGCCGCTCTTGAAGCCGTGGCGACGGATGGTGCCCTGAAAGCCCTTGCCCTTGGAGACTCCGGCGATCTTCACGTGGGCGCCCACCTCGAACGCCGCCACGGTGACGCTGTCGCCGAGCTTCAGCTCCGCGCCCTCGTCGCGGAACTCCGCCAAATGGCGCAGCGGCGGGGCGTCGGCCTTCTTCAGGTGGCCGAGCTCGGCTTTGGTGAGGTGCTTCTCGCGGGCCGCGCCAAACGCCAGCTGCACGGCGGCGTATCCGTCGCGCTCGGCGTCGCGCACCGCCGTGACCGGGCAGGGTCCGGCTTCCAGCACGGTGACGCGCGCCACCGACCCGTCCTCGTTGAAGAGCTGGGTCATTCCGAGCTTCTTGGCGAGGATCGCGGACATCAGGTGGCCAGCCGGATCTCGATGTCGACGCCCGCCGGCAGGTGGTCGAGACGTTGGAGTGAGTCGACCGTCTTGGGCGTGGGTTGGTGGATGTCGATCAGCCGCTTGTGCGTGCGGATCTCGAAGTGCTCGCGCGAGTCCTTGTCCTTGAACGGCGAGCGGATCACGCAGTACACGTTCTTCTCGGTTGGCAGCGGCACCGGGCCCGACACCGTGGCGCCGGTGCGGGTGGCGGTCTCGACGATCTCCTTCGCGGCCGTCTCGATCGCGGAGGTGTCGTATGCCTTTAGGCGTATGCGGATCTTGTTTTGCGCGGCTGGGGCCATTGAAATCTCAGTTCGAACACGAGCGCACAACAGCCGGCCGGCGGCCGACGACGTGTGCCCTCCAATCCCTTTTGCGGGGCGCTCCTCGTATCTGACAAAAAAAGAAGTCCCCCGGCGCAAACCGGGGGACCGTGAAACGGTGCTACTCGATGATCTCGCTGACCACGCCCGAGCCCACCGTGCGACCGCCCTCTCGGATCGCGAAGCGCAGGCCCTGGTCCATGGCGATCGGCTGGATCAGCTCGATCTCCATCTGGACGTTGTCTCCGGGCATCACCATCTCCACGCCGTCGGGCAGCTTGGCCACGCCGGTGACGTCGGTGGTGCGGAAGTAAAACTGAGGCCGGTAGCCGGAGAAGAACGGGGTGTGGCGACCACCCTCCTCCTTCTTCAACACGTACACCTCGGACTTGAACTTGGTGTGGGGCGTGATCGAGCCAGGCTTGCACAGCACCTGCCCGCGCTCGATCTCCTCGCGCTTGGTGCCACGCAACAGGCAGCCCACGTTGTCGCCGGCGCGACCCTCGTCGAGGATCTTGCGGAACATCTCGACACCCGTCACCACCGTGGAGGTGGAGTCGTGGACGCCCACGATTTCGACGGTGTCGCCGGTTTTGACGATCCCCTGCTCGATGCGCCCGGTCGCCACGGTGCCGCGGCCGGTGATCGAGAACACGTCCTCGACCGGCATCAGGAAGGGCTTGTCGAGCTCGCGCACGGGCTCGGGGATGTAGTCGTCGAGCGCCGCGGCGAGGTCGAGGATCTTCTGCTTGTAGGTCTCGTCGCCTTCCAGCGCCTTCAGCGCCGAGCCGATCACGAATGGGATGTCGTCACCCGGGAAGTCGTATTCGGAGAGCAGCTCGCGCACCTCCACCTCGACCAGTTCCAGCAGCTCCTCGTCGTCGACCATGTCGGCCTTGTTGAGGAACACCACGATGTAGGGCACGCCCACCTGGCGGGCCAGCAGGATGTGCTCGCGCGTCTGCGGCATCGGGCCATCGGCGGCCGACACCACCAGGATCGCGCCGTCCATCTGCGCGGCGCCGGTGATCATGTTCTTGACGTAGTCGGCGTGGCCGGGGCAGTCGACGTGCGCGTAGTGGCGCTTGTCGGTCTGATACTCCACGTGTGAGGTGGCGATCGTGATGCCGCGTTCCTTCTCCTCGGGAGCGTTGTCGATCTCCTCGAAGCTGCGGGCTTCGGCGCCGCCCTTCTCCGCCAGCACCGTGGTGATGGCAGCGGTCAGCGTCGTCTTGCCGTGATCGATGTGACCGATGGTGCCGACGTTGACGTGCGGCTTGTCGCGCTCGAACTTCTCCTTCGCCACTTTGCTCTGCTCCTCTGAAATCGACTGGTTGCGTCCGCCGCTAAAGGCGAACCCGAGAAATCTATCTAAATACTGCTTTCGTTGCCTGCTGGTTGTCCTGAGACGATTGTGAGTCGAGCGAGACAAGGACGCAGGGTGCGTGGCGTACGGAATGTACGCGAGCGACCGAGGACGCAGTATCGCGAAGCGCTCACGGTCATCTCAGGCGGGTACCGGCTCTCCCGTGCGTTGCTCGATGATCTTCTCCGCGATGCTAGGGGGTACCTCCTCGTAGCCCTCGAACTGCATCGTGTATGTGGCGCGCCCCTGCGTGTTGGAGCGCAGGTCGGTGGCGTAGCCGAACATCTCGGAGAGCGGCACGAGCGCGTGGATCGCCTGCGCGTTGCCCTGCTGCTCGGAGCCGTGCAGGTGCCCGCGCCGGCGCGAGAGGTCGCCCATCACATCGCCCATGAACTCCTCGGGGGTGACGACCTCCACCGCAAAGATCGGCTCCAGCAACACCGGCTTGGCGCGGCGAGCGGCCTCCTTGAAGGCGAGCGAGCCGGCGACCTTGTAGGCGATCTCCGAGGAGTCCACCTCGTGGTACTTGCCGTCCACGAGCGTGACGCGCACGTCCACCATCGGGTAGCCCGCCTTGACGCCGTTCTCCAATGCCTCCTCGACGCCCTTCTCGACGGCGGGAATGAACTCCGAGGGGATCGCGCCACCCTTGATCTTGTTGACGAAGTCGAAGCCCTCGCCAGGGGCGGGCTCGATGTTGATGTAGACCACGCCGTACTGGCCGGAGCCACCGGTCTGGCGCACGAACTTGCCTTCGACCTTCTCGGCGGTGCCGCGCACGGTCTCACGGTAGGAGACCTGGGGGCGCCCGACGTTGGCCTCCACGCCGAACTCGCGCTTCATGCGGTCCACGAGCACTTCCAGGTGCAGCTCGCCCATCCCGGAGATCTCGATCTGGCCGGTCTCTTCGTTGGTGCGAACCTGGAAGGTGGGGTCCTCTTCGGCGAGGCGCCCCAGCGCGATCGACATCTTCTCCTGGTCGACCTTGGTCTTCGGCTCCACCGCGACCTTGATGACGGGCTCGGGGAACACGATCGTCTCCAGGCGCACGGGGGCGTCGGGGGCGGCGAGTGTGTCGCCGGTCATCACCTGCTTGATCCCGACCGCCGCGGCGATGTCCCCGGAGTACACCTCGGGGACCTCCTCGCGGTCATTGGCGTGCATCATCAGGATCCGCCCGATGCGCTCGGTACGACCGCTGTTGACGTTGAGCACCCGCGAGCCTGCCTCCACGCGCCCGGAGTAGACGCGGAAGTAGGTGAGCTTGCCAACGTAGGGGTCGGCCATGATCTTGAAGGCAAGCGCGGTGAAGGGTTCGGAGTCGTCGGGCTTGCGCTCCACCTCGCGCTCGCCCTCCTCGCCCTTGACAAGTTCGGTGCCAGTCATCGGGGGTACGTCCAGCGGGGAGGGGAGATAGTCGATGACGGCGTCCAGCAGCGGCTGCACGCCCTTGTTCTTGAAGGAAGAGCCGCACAGCACGGGGGTGAGCTTGGTGGAGAGGGTGGCCGTGCGGATCGCCTGCTTGAGGCGCTCCTCGGAGATCTCGGCCTCCTCGATAATCAGCTCGACGAGGCCATCGTCGTAGTGGGAGACCTCCTCCAGCAGGTGCTCGTGCGCGGCCGCGGCCGCTTCGGCAAGCGCGGCGGGGATCTCGGTGACCTCCTGCTCCTTGCCGAGCTCGTCCTTGTAGACGATCGCCTTCATTTTCACGAGATCCACCACGCCCTCGAAGCCCGCCTCGGCGCCGATCGGCAGCTGGATCGGGACGGGGTGGGCGCCGAGGCGATCGACCATCGTCCGCACGCCGCGCTCGAAGTCGGCGCCGATGCGGTCCATCTTGTTGATGTAGGCGATCCGCGGGACGTGGTACTTGTCGGCCTGGCGCCACACGGTCTCAGACTGCGGCTCCACGCCGGCGACGGAGTCGAACAGCGCGATCGCTCCGTCGAGCACGCGCAGCGAGCGCTCGACCTCGACGGTGAAGTCGACGTGCCCGGGAGTGTCGATGATGTTGATGCGGTTGCCCTTCCACTCCGCGGTTGTCGCGGCCGAGGTGATCGTGATGCCGCGCTCCTGCTCCTGTTCCATCCAGTCCATCGTGGCGGCGCCGTCGTGGACCTCGCCGATCTTGTAGGTGCGCCCCGTGTAGTAGAGGATGCGCTCGGTCGTGGTCGTCTTGCCCGCGTCGATGTGGGCCATGATCCCGATGTTGCGGGTCTTCTCGAGTGTGAACTTGCGTGGCATTGGTGTGGTGGGGTGATGCTGGGTCAGGGCAAAAAAATCGGGCCCCCTGGGCCCGCGCGCGCTGCTCGCAGTGAGGCCGGGTGCGTCGTTATGTGCTCAGGGTCTTCATGTCGAGTCACACTGGTGGGTGGCACTGGTCGCACGCACAAACCGCCCACCGAGCGGAGGCCGACTATAGCAGAGGTTGGACGCCCTGGCGGCCGTTCTCGGCGGGTGACGTGGCGGCACGCTCGGCCTCCTGCGCGCCGTCGTCGTAGATGGCTTGCAGGCGAGTCAAAACCCGCGTGGCGGCGCGCAGCTCCTCGACGTCCACGTCGGCCAGCGCCTGCTCCCAGCGACCCTGCCACTTGGCGCGCTTGGCCTCGATCGCCTCCCGGCCGCGCGGGGTGAGGCGCGAGACGACCACGCGCCGGTCGCGCTCCAAACGGGCGCGCTCGACATGGCCGCCGGCGGCGAGGTGGTCGAGCATCTGCGTGACGGTGGCAGGCATGAGGCGCGCCGCGCAGGCCAACTCGCCGGCCGACAGCTCGCCGTGCTCCTCCAGCTCGAACAGCAATTCGCACTGCGCGTGGGTCAGCTGGCCCGCGGCGAGGTGAGTGTCGCGCCCGCGCAGGCGCATGAGGCTGCGCACGGTGCGGCGAAACGCCTTGCCGAGCTCCGTCAGCTCCGCCGCCCATTGCTGCTTCTCCCCCGTGTTGTTCACCGATACCGCCATGGTGTCCTCCCAAGCCCGTTCTTCGGAGCTCAAACTCCCGCCGGCTCCATCGCCGCCTCGCCGCCGCCGGCGGCCAAGACCTCGGTGGCGCGTGGATTCTCCGCGCGTAGCAGCATAAGGCAGGGGATTAGCGTGAGCGCGGCGATCCCCAGCGCCCACACGTAGGCGGTGTCGAACGCGCTCGCCAGGTGCGCCGGGCTGGGGGCCTGACCCGGGACGATGTGGGAGGCGGTGGCGCGCTGCAGCACCACCGCCAGGATCGCAGTGCCGATCGCCCCGCCGAGGCGCTGCAGCGCGTTGATCTGCGGCGTGGCGTCGGACACCTGCTCGGGGCGCATGGAGGCGAACGCGGCGGTCATCGCCGGCATGAAGCACAGCCCGATGGAGAGGCCGCGCACGACCAGCACCGCCGAGATCGCCACGATCGAGGTGTTGGCGCCCACGAACGCAAACGGGATCGTGGAGAGGCACAGCACGGTGACGCCGCCCAGCGCCACGCGTCCACCGCCGAAACGTTCGGTGAGACGGCTGGCGAGCGGCATCGCCGCCAGCGCGCCGATTCCCTGCGGGCCGGTGAGCAGACCGGTGTCGATCACGCTCATGCCGCGCACGGTCTGGTAGTAAAGCGGCACCAAAATCATCGCCCCGAACAGCGCCGCGCCGAGGCCGAAGTTGGTGAACGCGGCGCCGGCGAACACGCGGTTGGCGTACATGCGGATGTCCAGCAGCGGGCGCTCGGCGCGCAGGGCATGGAAGCAGAACAGCACGGTCAGCACCAGGCCGGCGATCACCGGCAGGATCACTTCGCCCGAGCCGAGCGCCGCGCCGGAGCCCAGTTCGCTGACGCCGTAGATCAGCGCCGCGAAGCCGGTCGGCAGCAGCGCCAGCCCCAACAGGTCGAGGCGCCCCGCCTCGCCGTGATCGATGCGGGGGAGCATCCGCGCGCCGAGCACGAACGCGATCGCGCCGATCGGCACGTTGACGAAGAAGATCCACGACCAGTGCAGATGCTCGAGGATCGCCCCGCCCACCACCGGACCGAGGATGGGCGCGATCATCGCCGGCATCGACACCACGCCCATCACCTTGCCCATCTGCTGCGGGCCGGCCACCTTCGCCATGATCATCATCGCCAGCGGCATGATCATCCCGCCGCCCATGCCCTGCAGCACGCGGAACACCACCAGCGTGGTGATGGAGGAGGCCAGGCCGCACAGCGCCGAGCCGGCGGTGAACAGCACCAGCGAGACGAGGTACACCTGCTTGGCGCCAAACCGCCGCGCCGCCCACCCGGAGACCGGGATCACCGCCGCCAACGACAGCAGGTAGCCGGTGATCACCCACTGCACCTGTGCCAGCGGGCTGTGCAGTTCGCGCGAGAGCGTGTTGAGCGCCACGTTGACGATCGTGGTATCGAGGATCGACATGATCATCCCCACGATCACCACGCCGCACACCACCCACACATGGCGCGGGATGTGGCCGGCCGCATAGCTGACGGGAGCGCCGGAGGGCTGTGTCGCGGTGTTCGAAGCCATTCGGTACCGAAATATTAGGTACCGAAGCTTCGCGCTTCAAGGGTTCTGTGAGGCATCACACACCGCGCGAGCCGGCAGCCGGCGAGCGGGCGGCCTACCAGCGGTAGTGCGCGAAGGCCTTGTTGGCCTGCGCCATGCGGAAGATGTCGTCCTTGCGCTTGTAAGCGCCACCCTGTTGGGACTGGGCGTCGAGCAGCTCGTGCGCGAGGCGCTGAGCCATCGTCTTCTCGCGGCGCTGGCGGGCGAACTCGACCAGCCAGCGCACCGCCAACGTGCGTGCTCGGCGAGCCGGCACCTCCACCGGCACCTGGTAGGTGGCGCCGCCGACGCGACGGGATTTGACCTCCAGGCTGGGGGTGAGCGCCTTGATCGACGCCTCCAGCGTCTCCAGCGGCTCTTTGTCGCTGCGCTCGCCTAGGATCGCCAGCGCGTCGTAGACGATCCGCTCGGCCACCGACTTCTTGCCGTCGAGCATCACCTTGTTGATGACCTGCTGCACCAGTTTGGAGTGGTGCACGGGGTCCGGCTCGACTGGACGTATTTGGGCGGCGGCGCGGCGGGGCATCAGCAGCTCTCCCGCCGGGCGCGACCATGCGGCACGGCGCCGCGCGACTGGCAACAGAGGGAGGCCACTATTTCTTCTTTACGCCGTACTGCGAGCGCGCCTTTTTGCGGTCGCTCACGCCGGCCGCGTCGAGCGTCCCGCGCACCACCTTGTAGCGCACGCCCGGCAGGTCCTTGACGCGGCCACCGCGCACCAGCACGACGGAGTGCTCTTGCAGGTTGTGGCCCTCGCCCGGGATGTAGGCGGTGACTTCGATCGACCCGGAGATGCGCACCCGCGCGACCTTGCGCAGGGCGGAGTTGGGCTTCTTCGGGGTGGTGGTGTACACGCGCGTGCACACGCCGCGTCGCTGCGGGGCGACGACTTTTTTCTTGCGGCCCTTACCCGACTTCAATCCGGGGGTGGCCAGCTTCTTCTTCGGGGCTTCGCGGCCCTTGCGCACCAGTTGCGAGGTGGTTGGCATCGCGCGAGATGCTAGCAGCGCTACGCCGCTTCCGGCGCGATCCCCGCCGAGCGCACCGGCGCGGGCATCAGCGCGGCGGCGACGATCACCAGCACGAACGCCAGCGCCTGGCACACAATGCCTGCCGCGCTGCCTGGCATCGGGTCGCCGAACACGACGATCCCGCCGGCGATCCCGGCGATGTTGGCGGCGGTGCCGGTCACCGCGATCACCGGCACGGCGTCTCCATCCTGCAGACCGCGCGCGGAGGCGTAGAAGGCGACGATCGAGGCCGCCACCGCCACCGCCAGCCACGGGCTGAGCAGCACGCCCAGCACCCCGTGGGCGCCGACAATCCCGGTGAGCGCCTTGATCGAGGTGTCGGACACGCCGAACAGGATCCCCGCCGCGGCGCCCAGCATCACGCCGTGGTGCTCGACCCGGCCGCCCATCCGCGGGCCCATGATCAACAGGCCGCCCACGCCGAACAGGCCGGCCTCGAAGGCGATCATCGCCGGCTGGGAGAAGCGCGCGTCGGCGCCGTGCAGCGCCGGCAGTGTCAGCCCCAGCAGCACCAGGCCGGCCGCCATCAGCCACAGCCCCGCCCACTGCCGCGGGCCGACCTTGAAGCCGAACATGCGGTCGGCCATCACCGCGATCAGCACCACGCCGCCCGCCAGCGACACCTGCACCACCGACATCGGCGCCATCGCCAGCGCCGCCACGTGCAGGCTCCACGAGCCGGCGGCCACCAGCATCCCGATCGTGAACCACTTCGAGGAGAACAGCTCCTTGGCCGAGCGCCACGGGTGGCGCACGCTCACCGCCGGGGCCTCGTTGGCGCCCCGGTACTTGTAGAAGAAGCCGAGGTTGGCCACGACAGCGCAGGCGAATGAGAGCAGGATGCCGAGATCTAGAGTCATGGGTGCGGGTGGGGGCGCTGCTGGTGGGGATGCGACAGGTGAGAGTACTGGCGCTGCCGGTGCGGCGGCAGATCGGCCGGCGCTCCGGCGGGCCGTGCGCAGCTCCATCGGCAGCCGCCGGGGGATGCTTTACTGCGCCGCGTCGTTCCGGGCAGATTAGCCGGGGTGACCTGAGCGCAGCCTAAAGAGCGTGTGTTGCAACCTGAAGATCCCGTGTTGAGCGAGAAGCCTCTGCTGATGGTGGACGTGGACGGCGTGCTGTCGCTGTTCGGCTTCCCTGCGCACGACCTGCCCGAGGGGAGCTGGCACTCGATCGACGGCATACCCCACTTCCTTTCGGCCGCCGCCGCCCGGCACCTGCTGGCGCTCGAGCCGCTTTACGAGCTGGTGTGGTGCAGCGGCTGGGAGGAGAAGGCCGATGAGCACCTACCCCACCTGCTGGGCCTGCCGCGAGGGCTCGCGCACCTGCGCTTCGAGCGGGGGGCGCGGGTGGGCGAATCGTTGCACGGCCACTGGAAGCTCGACGCGATCGACGCCCACGCGGGCGCGCGAGCGCTGGCGTGGATCGACGACTGCATCGACGAGCGCTGTCGCGGCTGGGCGGCGGCGCGGCGGGCGCCCACACTGCTCGTACCGACGACCGCCGCGCGCGGCCTCACCGAGCGGGAGGCCGCGCAGCTGCGCGCTTGGGATCGGACCTGATCCGGCCCGAGACCTACTCCTCGATCGACTCCGGCACTTCCAGCTCGGCGAGTTCCTCGACGAAGCCGGGGTCGGAGTCGCCGGCGCCGATCTTCTCCAGCGACGCCAGATCGGCGTCGAACTCGTGGCCGTATGTGCCGGACAGCGGGTCGCCGCCTTCCAGGCCGAGCTCGGCGGCGAGTTCGTCTTGGTCGAGCAGGCCCACGTCGTCGATCGCCCGCGGCAGCGGTTCGGAGGGTTCGATCTCGATCCGCCGGTAGCGCTTCAAACCGGTGGCGGCGGGGATCAGCTTGCCGATGATCACGTTCTCCTTCAGCCCGGCGAGACGGTCGGTCTTGCCTTCCAGCGAGGCGTCGGTGAGCACCTTGGTCGTCTCCTGGAAGGAGGCGGCGGACAGGAAGGAGTCGGTGTTGAGCGACGCCTTGGTGATCCCGAGGATGATGTCCTCGAACTGCGCCGTCTCCTTCTTCTCGGCTTCCAGCTTCCCGTTTACGCCCAAAAATTCGAAGCGATCGACGAACTGGCCGGGGAGGTAATCGGTGTCGCCCTTCTGGTCGACCCGCACCTTCTTCAGCATCTGGCGCACGATCAGCTCGATGTGCTTGTCGTTGATGTCCACGCCCTGGGACTTGTACACCTCCTGCACCTCGTTGACGAGGTAGCGCTCGGTCTCGGTGCGCCCGCGCAGTTTGAGCAGGTCGTGCGGGTACAGCGAGCCCTCGTTGAGCTGCTTGCCGGCCGCGATCTGCTCGCCCTGGCGCACGAACAGCCGCGTGCGCCGCGGGAAGCTGTGGCGGTGCTCCTCGCCGGCGGCGTCGATGATGACCACCGTGAGCGCCTTCTCGGTCTCCTCGATCGACACCGTGCCGTCCTGCTCGGCGATCTGCGCGAGGCCCTTGGGCTTGCGCGCCTCGAACAGCTCCACCACGCGCGGCAAACCGTGCGTGATGTCGGCGCCGGCGACGCCGCCGGTGTGGAACGTGCGCATCGTCAGCTGCGTGCCCGGCTCGCCGATCGACTGCGCGGCGATGATCCCCACCGCGTCTCCGATCTGCGCCGTCTGGCCGGTGGCCATCGCGCGGCCGTAGCACGCCTGGCAGACCCCGCTCTGCGCGCGGCACTTCAGCACTGAGCGCACCGGCAACCGCACCTCCATGCCGCGGTCGTGGTCCTCCTGGTGGGCCTTGACGATCTCGGCGAACTCGGGGCGGCCGATTTCGACGCCGCGCTCCACCAGCGTGCGCCCGCGCTTGGTGGCGATCTCCTGGGCGGCCACGCGCCCGACGAGGTTGTCGTTGGGATCGCCGCCGTCCTTGAACACCGTCATCTCGATGTATTCCTCGCTGCCGCAGTCGTCCTCGCGAATGATCACGTCCTGGGCGACGTCCACCAGGCGGCGGGTGAGGTAGCCGGAGTCGGCGGTGCGCAGCGCGGTGTCGGCGAGCCCCTTTCGCGCGCCGTGCGTGGAGATGAAGTACTCCAGCACCGACAGGCCCTCCATGAAGTTGGCCTTGATCGGCCGCTCGATGATTTCCCCCTTCGGGTTGGCCATCAGGCCGCGCATCCCCGCCAGCTGGCGGATCTGCTTGAACGAGCCGCGGGCGCCGGAGTTGGCCATCATGAAGATCGGGTTGAGTTCGTCGAGGTTGTCGATCATCGCGTCGGCGACCTCGTCGGTGGCGGCGTTCCACTTCTCCACCACGGCCTCGTGGCGCTCCTCCTGGGTGATCAAACCGTCGTCGTACTGGCCCGTGATGTCTCCCACGAGCTTGTCGTACTTGTCCAGAATCGACTGCTTCTCGGGCGGGATCACCACGTCGTTCTTGGAGATCGTGATGCCGGCCTGCGTGGAGTACTTGAAGCCGAGATCCTTGAACGCGTCCAGCACCAGCGAGATGGTGGTCGCGCCATAGGCCTGCACCAGCGTGTCCACCAGCCGGGTGGTGTCGCGCTTCTTCATCGACTGGTTGACGAACGCGTACTTGGAGGCGTCGAACTCCTCGCCCAGCGCCTCGTCCAGCGCCCGCTCGATGCGGTCGTTGTAGACGATCCGTCCCACGGTGGTGAGCAGGTGGCCGCCTTCGCGCCCGAACGGACGGAACTCGGCGACGTCGTGCAGCGTCACCACGCCCGCCTCATAGGAGAGCTCTGCCTCCTGGGCGGTGCGGAACACGTGCGGGCGCGGCTCGTTGGCGGGCCACTTGCCGGTGGTGAGCAGCTCCTGTTTGGCGGTCATCTCGTCGGCTTCGGGTCCGTAGGTGAGGTAGTAGGCGCCGAGGATCATGTCCTGCGTGGGCGTCGCCAGCGGCGCGCCGTGCGCGGGCGAGAGGATGTTGTTGGAGGAGAGCATCAAAATGCGCGCCTCCGCCTGCGCCTCGGCCGACAGCGGCAGGTGGACGGCCATCTGATCGCCGTCGAAGTCGGCGTTGAAGGCGTGGCACACCAGCGGGTGCACCTGGATCGCCTTGCCCTCCACCAGCAGCGGTTCGAACGCCTGGATGCCGAGGCGGTGCAGCGTGGGGGCGCGGTTGAGCAGCACGGGGTGCTCGTGGATGACCTCCTCCAGCACGTCCCACACCTCGCCGATCATCGAGTCGACCATCTTCTTGGCGGCCTTGATGTTCTGCGCGGACTTGCGCTCCACCAAGCGGGCCATGATGAACGGCTTGAACAGCTCCAGCGCCATGATCTTCGGCAGCCCGCACTGGTGCAGCTTCAGGTAGGGGCCGGCGACGATCACCGAGCGTCCGGAGTAGTCCACGCGCTTGCCCAGCAGGTTCTGGCGGAAGCGGCCCTGCTTGCCCTTGAGCATGTCGGAGAGGCTCTTCAGCGGGCGGTTGCCGGGGCCGGTGACGGGGCGGCCGCGACGGCCGTTGTCGAACAGCGCGTCGACGGCCTCCTGCAGCATGCGCTTCTCGTTGTTGACGATGATCTCGGGCGCGCCGAGGTCGAGCAGCCGCTTGAGGCGGTTGTTGCGGTTGATCACGCGCCGGTAGAGGTCGTTGAGGTCGGAGGTGGCGAAGCGCCCGCCGTCCAGCTGCACCATCGGGCGCAGCTCCGGCGGGATCACGGGGACCGCGTCGAGCACCATCTGCTCGGGCTTGTTGCCCGACTGCAGGAAGGCGCTGACGACCTTCAGGCGCTTGACCGCGCGCGCCTGCTTCTGGCCTTTGGCGGTCTTCACCTGGTCCTCGAGGTCAACGCGTTCGGCCTCGAGGTCGACCTGCTCGAGCAGGTCGCGGATCGCCTCGGCGCCCATGCCGCCACGGAAGTACTCGCCGAAACCGTAGGACGAGCCGAAGCGCTCCTTGAGCTCGCGGAAGGTGGTCTCGTCGTGCTCGATCTGCTTGGGTTCCATCGTCTTGAAGAGATCCCACACCTGGCGCATGCGCTCGGCGGCGTCCTCGATGTAGGCCTCGGTGTCGGCGATGTCGGCCTCGAACGCCTTGCGCAGGTCCTTGAGCAGCTTCTCGCGCTCCTCGTCGGAGAGCTTCTGCAGGTTGACGTCCAGCGAGTCGGCCCACAGGTGGTCTTCGTCGGAGAAGCCGGTTTGCTTGCCGTTTTCCAAATACTTCTCACGGCGCTCCAGCGACTCGCGCAGTTCCAGCACGCGCTCCTCGCGCTCGGCGGCATAGGAGTCGAGGACCTTGCCCACCTCCTTCTCCAGCGTCTCCAAATCCTTGGTGCGGGCCTCGTCGTCCACCCAGGTGACGATCGAGGCGGCGAAGTACAGCACCTTCTCGAGCTCCTTGGGAGCCATGTCCAGCAGGTAGCCGATCCGCGAGGGGACGCCCTTGAAGAACCAGATGTGGGACACGGGGGCGGCGAGGTCGACGTGGCCCATGCGCTCGCGGCGCACCTTGGAGCGGGTGACCTCCACGCCGCAGCGCTCGCACACGATGCCCTTGTAGCGCACGCGCTTGTACTTGCCGCAGTAGCACTCCCAGTCCTTGGTTGGGCCGAAAATGCGCTCGCAGAACAGCCCATCCTTCTCAGGCTTCAGCGTGCGGTAGTTGATCGTCTCGGGCTTGGTCACCTCGCCGGAGCTCCAGCCGCGGATCTGCTTGGAGGAGGCGAGGCTGATCTCGATTGCGTCGAAGTTGTTGATGTCGATCATGTCTTTATTCAGCTTTCGTTAGCGGGTTCAACGAGATCAGGGTCCAGGGCCGCGTCGCCGAGCGCCTCGAGCTCGAGGTCGGCGCCCTCGCCGAGCAGCTCCTCGACGCCCAGCTCTTCCTCGACCTCCTCCAGCTCGTCGGCCGAGTCGGCCTCCTCGGCGGCCTCGCCGCCCTCCACGCCCTCGACGGTCTCGACGGTCTCACCGGCAGGCTGACCGTCGGGGGGGCCGGCGTCGGCGTCGTCCTCACCCTCGACCGCCTCGTCGGCGGAGTCCGGCAGCGGCGCGCGCACCCCGGACAAATCGATGCCGAGCTCCTCGGCGGCGCGCAGCAGGTCGTCGTCTTCGTCGCGCATCTCCGCGCGCTGGCCCTCTTCGGAGACGACGTTGACGTCGAGCGCCAGCGACTGCATCTCCTTGAGCAGCACCTTGAACGACTCGGGAATCGACGGCTCGGCGATGTTCTCGCCCTTGACGATCGCCTCGTATGCCTTCACGCGCCCGAGCGTGTCGTCGGACTTGATGGTGAGCATCTCCTGCAGCGTGTAGGCGGCGCCGAACGCCTCCAGCGCCCACACCTCCATCTCGCCGAAGCGCTGGCCGCCGAACTGCGCCTTGCCGCCCAGCGGCTGCTGGGTGACCAGCGAGTAGGGGCCGGTGGAGCGCGCGTGGATCTTGTCGTCGACGAGGTGCAGCAGCTTCAGGATGTACATGTAGCCGACCGTCACCTGCTCGGCGAACGGCTCGCCGGAGCGCCCGTTGAAGAGCGTCATCTTGCCCGACGCCTGCTCGCCCGGGCGGCGGCTCTTGTCGACGTCCATACGGATCCGGCCGGTGTGCTCGTCCTGCCACTTCACGAGCGCCTGGTCGACGTCTTCGACGGTGGCGCCGTCGAACACCGGCGTGGAGACGTACACGCGCGTGGGACCGCCGTTCTTGCGTTCCCCGCTGGCTTCGACGTAGGCGTCGGTGCCGTCGTCGTACCAGCCTTGAGCCGCGGCCCAGCCGAGGTGGGTCTCGAGGATCTGGCCGACGTTCATGCGCGAGGGCACACCCAGCGGGTTGAGGATCACGTCGACCGGCGTGCCGTCCTCCAAAAACGGCATGTCCTGGACGTCGACGATCTTCGAGATCACACCCTTGTTGCCGTGGCGACCGGCGAGCTTGTCGCCCTCGGAGATCTTGCGCTTCTTGGCGACGAACACGCGCACCAGGTCGTTGACGCCGGGCGGCAGGTCGTCGCCGGCGTCGCGCGAGAAGGTCTTCACGTCGATCACCACGCCGCCCTCGCCGTGGGGTACCTTCAGCGAGGTGTCGCGGACCTCGCGCGCCTTCTCCTTGAAGATCGCGCGGATCAGCTTCTCCTCGGCCGTCAGCTCGGTCTCGCCCTTGGGCGTGACCTTGCCGACCAGCAGGTCGCCGGACATCACCTCGGCGCCGACACGCACGATGCCGCGGTCGTCGAGGTTGCGCAGCGACTCCTCCGAGCGGTTGGGGATGTCGCGGGTGATCTCCTCCTCGCCGAGCTTGGTGGTGCGGGCGTCGATCTCGTACTCCTCGATGTGGATCGAGGTGAGCTCATCGTCCTGCACGAGGCGCTTGGAGAGGATGATGGCGTCCTCGAAGTTGTAGCCCTCCCACGACATGAAGGCCACCATCAGGTTCTTGCCGAGCGCCATCTCGCCGCGGTCGGTCGAGGAGCCGTCGGCGAGCACCTCGCCGTCCTTGACCTTCTGGCCGGTTGCCACACGCGGCTTGTGGTGAATCAGGGTGCCCTGGTTGGAGCGCATGAACTTCTGCAGCTCGTACTCGTCCTTCTTGCCGTCGGTGGTCTCGATCACGATCTGGTTGGCGTCGATGAACTCGATCGTGCCCGCGTTGCGCGCCAGCAGCACGTCCCCGGTGTCGAGCGCCGCGCGGCGCTCCATGCCGGTCCCTATCAGCGGCGCGTCGGCCTTCAGCAGCGGCACGGCCTGGCGCTGCATGTTGGAGCCCATCAGCGCGCGGTTGGCGTCGTCGTGCTCGAGGAACGGGATCATCGCCGTGGCGACCGACCAGATCTGCTCGGGCGAGACGTCGATCAGATCGACGTCTTTGGGGCCCACCGTCACGTACTGGCCGGCCTGCGTGCGGCAGAGGATCTCGGTGCCCTTCAGTTTGCTGGTCTTGGCGTCGACCGGCGTGTTGGCCTGCGCGATCAGCCGCTCCTCCTCCTGGGTGGCGTCGAGGCGGACGATCTCGTCGGTGAGCACGCCGTCCGCGACCACCCGGTAGGGGGTGGTGACGAAGCCGTGCTCGGAGACCTCGGCGAACGAGGAGAGCGAGCCGATCAAGCCGATGTTGGGACCCTCGGGGGTCTCGATCGGGCACATGCGCCCGTAGTGGGTGGGGTGCACGTCGCGCACCTCGATCGGCGCGCGCTCGCGCGTGAGGCCACCGGCGCCGAGCGCCGAGAGGCGCCGGCGGTGGGTGAGGCCGGCGAGCGAGTTGGTTTGATCCATGAACTGCGAGAGCTGGGAGGAGCCGAAGAACTCCTTCAGCGCGGCGACCACCGGGCGGATGTTGATGATCGTCTGCGGGGTGATCGTGTCGGCGTCCTCGGTGGTGAGGCGCTCGCGCACGACGCGCTCCATCCGGTAGAGGCCGATGCGGAACGCCTCCTGGATCAGCTCGCCGACGGTGCGCAGGCGGCGGTTGCCGAAGTGCTCGTACTCGTCGAGGTGGTCGGCGACCGGCTCGCGCGGCATGCTCATCGCCTCGGCGGCGTAGTCCTTGATCTCGACTTCCGGCTTCTCGGGCAGGCCGAGGCGCTTGGGCAGCGACACCAGCTCCTTGATCAAGGCGACGATGTCGTCCTTGGTGAGCGTGCGCACGTCGAGGTCGGTGTTCTGGGAGAGGCGCGAGTTGAGCTTGTAGCGGCCCACGCGCGTGAGGTCGTAGCGCTTGGGGTCGAAGAACAGCTGGTTGAGCAGCGCCTTGGCGTTCTCCACCGAGGGCGGCTCGCCGGGGCGCTGCTTCTTGAACAGCTCGATCAGCGAGCCCTCTTCGGTGCGCGTGGCCTCGGTGTCGGATTCCAGCGTGTTGGCGATGTAGTGGGATTCGTCGAACAGCCGCAGGATCTCCTCGTCCGTGGCGTAGCCCATCGCGCGCAGCAGCACCGTGACCGGCAGCTTGCGCTTGCGGTCGATGCGGACGTACACCTTGCCCTTCTTGTCGATCTCCAGCTCCAGCCAGGAGCCGCGGGCGGGCATCAGGTTGGCGATGAACACCTGCTTCTCGCGGTCCTTGGGCTCCATCAGGTAGGCGCCGGGGGAGCGCACCAGCTGCGTGACGACCACGCGCTCGGTGCCGTTGATCACGAACGTGCCACGGTCGGTCATCCACGGGAAGTCGCCCATGAACACCGACTGCTCGCGAATCTCGCCCGTCTCACGGTTGATGAACGCAACCGTGACGGTGAGGGGACGCGCGAAGGTCAGGTCCTTCTCGCGGCACTGTTCCAGCGAGGCGACCGGCTCGTCAAAGGAGATCTCGCCGAACTGCACGGCGAGGTTGCCAGTGTAATCCTCGATCGGCGAGATGTCGTCGATCGTCTCGCGCAACCCGCCCTTCTGCGGGTCGGTGAGCCACTCGAACGAGCGGCGCTGGATATCGATCAGATTGGGTACGTCGCAGGGCTTGTTCAGACGCGCGAACGTGCGGCGCGTCCGGAGGGCATCAGCAGCAGCCAAGGAAGACTCCTTCGAGGAGAGAGACGACACAACGAGTGCAAACGGCGAGGCGCAAGCGCGACCCGTCAAGATAGCACACGCCAACGCCGCCCTCAAGTGGGCAGCCGGCGCCTCACGGACCCCGTCCCCTGACGCCCCGTATGTATGCGAGGCGCCGTTCCCTCGGGACGGCTACGGCTATCGGCCAGCGGGCGGAATTCTACCGGAAAATCGGGCGATTTGTTAGGCGCGGGTAAAGAGGCGGGCGCGCGGGTTCTCGGCCGCGAGCCGGGCCGGTGGGCCGCGCGGAAGCGAACATTCTTTCGAGACCCCAACCAGACGGGCCGCAGCTGGTTGGCGTCCAAAAAGAACATCAACAACCGCGCGGCCCCGGCCGGCGGAGGACCCGGCCCGAGCGTGCTCGCCGCCGCAGGGAGAACCTTCTTCTTTCGAGACGCCACCAACCCGGCGGAGGGCTGGCGGCGCCCAAAAGGACTACTTCAACTCGACGGTGGCGCCGGCCTCCTCGAGTTCCTGCTTGAGCTTGTCGGCCTCGTCCTTCTCGATGCCCTCCTTGACCGGCTTGGGGGCCTCGTCGACGAGCGCCTTGGCCTCCTTGAGGCCAAGGCCGGTGGCGGCGCGCACCACCTTGATGACCTGGATCTTCTTGTCGCCGGCGCCGGTGAGCACGACGTCGACGGTGCTGGGGCCTTCTTCCTCGGCGGCCGCTTCGCCGCCACCGCCGCCGCCCGCGGCGGCTACCGGCGCGGCGACAGCCGCGGCGGAGACGCCGAACTCCTCCTCGAGCGCCTTGATGCGCTCGGCGAGTTCGAGCACGGAGATGCTCTTGAGCTCCTCGATCCAATCTTGGGTGCTGGTTGCCATCGTTCAGTCTCCTTCGGTTGCAGTTGAAGATTCCTTTTGCTCGCGCACCTGGCCGAGCGCCACGGCGAGGCCGCCGAGAAGCGCGTTGAGGGTGCGGACGAGACCTGTGACGGGGGCGGCGACGACGCCGACGAGTTGGCCGTAGAGCACTTCACGCGAGGGCAGACGCGAGATCGTGCGCAGCTGGTCGGGGTCGAGCGCGGCGCCGTCCATGAGGCCGCCCTTGAACGGCAGCAGCTGGGTGATGCGCGCGTAGTCGGCGATCGCCTTGGCGGCGGCGGCGGCGTCGCCGCGCACGAAGGTGAGCGCGGTGGGGCCCTGCAGCAGCGGCTTGAGCTGCTCGGCGCCGACCTGGTCGGCGGCGCGTTCGGAGAGCGAGTTCTTGACGACGCGGAATACGGCGTCGGCCTCGCGCAGCTTGGCGCGCAGCTCGGCCGCCTGCGGCACGGAGATGCCGCGGTAATCGACGGCGAACACCGCCTGGGAGCTTTCGATGTCGGCAGCGATCTCGGCGATCGCCGCGGCCTTTTGGTCTCGATTCACGGGTGGCTCCTGTCCCGGGCTTCTGCCGACCGATCGGAGATCGGCTAGCGGCGGCCGGGGGTCTTAGGTTGCCGAGGGGCGCTCAGGCGGCGGCTGCCGTCAGCGACGCCTCCTCGAGGATATCGCGGGTGCGGGAGGGGTCGACTTTGACGCCCGGCCCCATCGTGGAGGCGAGCGTGATCGTACGCAGGTAGCGACCCTTGGCGACCGAGGGCTTGGCGCGGATCAGCTCTTCGACGACGGCGGCGTAGTTCTCCAGGAGCGCACGCTCCTCGAAGGAGGCCTTGCCGATCACGAGGTGGACGATGGCGGTGCGGTCGGTGCGGTACTCGACCTTGCCCGACTTGGACTCCTGCACCGCTTTGGCGACGTCCATCGTGACGGTGCCGACTTTCGGGTTGGGCATCTTGCCGGCCGGGCCGAGGATCCGCCCGAGGCGCCCGACGACGGCCATCAGGTCGGGGGTGGCGATTGCCACGTCGAAATCGTCGAAGCCGTCCTGGATGCGCTGCGCGAGATCCTCGCCGCCGACCACGTCGGCGCCCGCCGCTTCGGCCTCGGACACCTTGGGGCCTTGCGCGAAGACCACCACCTTGACGTCCTTGCCGAGGCCGTTGGGTAGCGCGATCGTGCCGCGCAGCTGCTCGTCGGCGTGGCGCACGTTGAGGCCGGTGCGGATGTGCACCTCGACCGACTCGTCGAACTTGGCGGCGGCGAGACGCTTGACGAGGCCGACCGCCTCGGCGGGCGCGTACTCGCGCTGGCGATCGACCTGCGCGCGGGTCTCCACGTGGCGACGGGAGTGGTGGGTGGTCATGCCTCGACCTCCACACCCATCGACCGCGCGGTGCCGGCGATGATGCGCGAGGCGTGCTCGACGTCGTGCGCGTTGAGGTCGGGCAGCTTGCGCTCGGCGATCGCCTCCAGCTGCGCTTTGGTGAGCTTGCCGACCTTGTTGCGGTGGGGCTCGCCGGAGCCCTTCTCGATGCGCAGCGCTTCGCGGATCAGCACCGCGGCGGGGGGCGTCTTGGTGACGAACGTGAACGAGCGGTCCTCGTAGACGGTGATCACCACGGGGACGATCGTGCCCGTTTCCGACTGCGTCTGCGCGTTGAACGCCTTGCAGAACTCCATGATGTTGATCCCGTGCTGGCCCAGCGCGGGGCCGACCGGCGGGGCGGGCGACGCCTGCCCGGCGCGGGCTTGGAGCTTGATGGTTGTCAATACCTTCTTGGCCATGGTCTAAAGCTTTTTGACTTGGTCGAAGCCGACCTCGACGGGGGTCTCCCGACCGAAGATTGATACCAGGACCTTGAGCCTGGCGGCGTCGTCGTTGATCTCGGAGATCTCCCCGGAGAAGTCCGACAGCGGCCCGGAGACCACCTTGACGGTCTCGCCGATGGCGAACTGGGCGCGCGTGCGCGGGGCGGCGGCGACCTCCTTGTGCAGCAGTCTGTCGACCTCGGGCTGCGTCAGCGGCACCGGCTCCTGGGCAGCGCCGACGAAGCCGGTGACGCCGGGGGTACCCTTGACGACGCCCCACGAATCCTCGTTGAGCTCCATGTTGACCAGCACGTAGCCGGGCATCGTGCGCTTCTCGACGGTGATTTTCTGGTTGTCCTTCATCTCCGAGACGGACTCGGTGGGGACGACCACCTGGCGCACGGCGCGCTGCTGCCCGAGCGAGACGATCCGGTGTTCGAGGTTGTGCTTCACCTTGTTCTCGTGACCGGAGTATGTGTTGACTACGTACCAGCGAAACAATTGGGCTCCTAGAGGGCCTTCAGAGGGATTTGCGGATGATGACCGGGGCGCTAGAGAATCAGATTGACGATCTTCTGTGCTACCCAGTCGGCGGCGCCGAGGTAGATCCCGGCGACGACCACGAAGCCGAGCACCACCGCGGTGGCCTGCGAAACCTGCGGGCGGTCGGGCCACTGCACACGCTGCAGCTCCGCCCAGGAGGCGCGCAGGAAGGCGACGGCACGCGCCGGCAGCGAGCGGCGGGGCTCGTGGCGCTCGACCACATGCTCCTCGGCCTCTTCGGGCTCCTCGGCGACCACCACGGCGCCGGCGCCGTTGCCGCCCCGCCCGGAGCCGCCCACGCCGACACCGGTGGCCACCGCCGCGCGCTCCCGCTCCCGCTCGCCTTCAGCCTCTGCGGTCTCGGCAGCATCGGCGGCAGCGGGCGATCCGCCGGCGCCGCGGACAAGCGCGGCGTCGAACTCGTCGACCTCACCGGAGGCGTGCTCCAGCGCGCCCGGCAGGTCGGCGCGGTGAAGCTCGGTGGGCTCAGCCGGCGCAGCCGCAGACGCGCCCCGCAGGGGGCGTCGCTGCTGGCGCTGCTTTGCGCGTTTACGATCACGGGCCATGGCGCGCCTTTGAGCGCTAGCGGGTCTCCCGGTGCCCGGTGTGCCGACGGCACCAGCGGCAGTACTTGCGCAGGGTGATCCGGTCGGGGTTGTTGCGCTTGCTCTTATTGGTTTGGTAGTTGCGCTGCTTGCACTCCTCGCAAGCGAGCGTCACTGCGATACGTACGTCTCCGCGGGCCATGTGCGTCCCAGTCTCCGGCGTGGTGGTCTACAACGGGCTCGGGTCCAGGCGAAGAAAAACCCCGCCTGGCGCGAGGTCTCAAGAAGTCTAGCGCGGTTTGGGCCCAGCGGTCGCGTTCCCGCGCTTCTTTGCGCGCGTCGGGCGCGGGTGGCGGGGTCGGAGTCGGCGAGCTCTGTCTCCGACGATCCCGGCGCTCACCCGGCGCCCAAGCTCGCTCCGCGCTTTGATATCATCTTTGACATCATGACCCCAGCAGAGCTGGTGCGCTCGACCCGCGAGCGGCTCGGCCTCAGCCAGCGGCGGCTGGCGCTGCGCGCCGGCACCACGCAGGCAGCCGTGAGCCGTATCGAGCGCGGAGTGGTGTCTCCAACGTTCGCCACGCTGCGCGAGCTGATGGTGGCGATGGGCGAGGAACCGGTGCTGAGCGCCCGCCGTTTGCCCACCGACTGGGATCCTGTGCACATGGCCAGCACGCTGGCGCGTACGCCCGAGGAGCGGTTGGAGCTGGCGCTCTCATGGAATCGCCTCGCCGTGGGGCTTGCAACCGCCGGCGAGGCGGCGCGCAGGGAAGGGTGAAATGGACCCGCTGGACCCCGCGCGCATCTTCGCCACGCTCGACGCCCACGGAGTCGAGTACGTGGTGATCGGCGGAGTGGCCGTGCAGGTGCACGGACATACACGCATGACCAACGACGTCGACCTGATCCCGGCCCCCACGCCCGACAACCTCGAGCGGCTCGCCGCTGCACTCGTGGAGCTCGATGCCCGCGTACTCAATCTCGGCAGCGAGCAGTTGAAGATCGATGCACACATGCTTCCCCGCGCGACCCTGTGGCAGTTTTCGACACGCTACGGCGACATCGACATCCTCCACGACGCGCCCGGCGCCGCCCCGTTCGACCAGCTGCGGGAGCGGGCGCTGGTGATCGCGGTGGGCGATCGCCCCATCTCGATCGCCGGCCGCGACGACCTGATCAGGATGAAGCGCGCCCGGGGTCGACCGGTGGACCTGGCCGATGTGGCGGCGCTCACCGAGCCGGAGCACGGGGAAGCGGGCACGCCCGAGTGAGTTTGCGTGTGGCCGGTTACCAATCAAAGCGAGTACCAACGCTGGAGAAACCGCACTCCCCGGCGACGGCGCGCCGCGCAGGCGCACGTCGGTGCTCAGCAGCGGGCACTCCGGCCTCTGCACGAGCGCCACATAGCACGCGTCGCAGGCAGGACCGGGTGCTGTTCGTGGTGCTACACTTGTGTGGTGCCAACCCGCCACGCCCGCCACTCGGTCACCGAGACACCGCCCGTGCGCGAGGCGCTCGACGCACTGCGCCTGCGCGGCGAGCGCGTACGCATGAGCGACCTCGTGATCCGCGGCGCACGCGAGCGGTTGCGCGAGCTGGAAGCCGAGCGTGACGACGAGAGCCGCAGGGCCGAGCTGCGCCGCCAGCTGGTGGCGCAGCTGCATACCGGGGAGGGCCTCGACGCCGAGGCAGCGTATGAGGTGCGCGAGCACGGCTGGATCCATCGTTGATCGGCTACGGTCAAGCGCTGCTGATCGACAACTCGGCCTGGGCGAGAGCGATCGACGGGAGGTTCGCCGGCCCTCCCCGCAAGCGTTTTGACGCCGCGCTCACCGCCGGCGAGCTGTGGACCTGTCCGCCCACGCTGCTGGAGATGCTCTACAGCACACGGGATGAGAGCGGTTTCACGCTCACGAGAGGACGCCTGGGCGCGCTGATGCACGCCCCGCTCACCGCAGACGCCGCCGCCCTGGCCCTCACTGCCCAAGCCCAGCTCGCCGCCGCGCCCGGCGTCTCGCACCGCGTCAAGCCGGTGGACCTGCTGATCGCCGCCGTGGCAGCCGGCGGCGGGCTGGGCGTGCTGCACTACGACCACGACTACGACACGATCGCCGAACACACCTCACTCGCCTTCCCAAGCGTGTGGGTGGCTCCACGGGGCAGCATCGACTGAGGCGCGCCCCGCGTGCGCAACTCACCGGCCCTTTCTGCGCTCGTGGCGCACCGCATGCTTCTTCCTGCGCCCTGTGTTCGTGTTCACGAGGTGCTTGGTGTGCCTCTTGGCCCTCGTGTGCTTCTTGGCGCTCCGGTGGGCGTTGGGCGTGCGGTGCGCTGGCGGTGTACTTGAGGATGCGGGTGGTGTTGCGGCCGGAGGTGCTATCCCGCTGCTGGGGAGAAGAATGAGGACGCCGGTGTCGCTCGTGCTGCCCGTTTGCATGGTGGGGACGAGGGTTGGGAGGGTGGTAAAGGTCTCGTCGGGGCCGTCAGCGCGGATTCCGCTGGGGTTCTCCGCTATAAGCCTGTAGTGGTAGGTCGTGCCGGGCTGCAGGCCGGCGATGGGCTGAGAGATCGTGATTGTTTGGTTGGTGGTCGGCGTGTAGTTTTCGGGAATTGGCTCGAACGAGCCGTATGCGGTGGTAGTGCCGTACTGGAAGTGGTAGTCGTCGGGTGCTCCACCGGGGTTCAGTGTGCCGTTGAGCGTCGCGCCGACGTGCGTGACGTTCGAGACCGGCAGACCGCCAAGCACCGGCGGCGCAAACGACGGAACCCAGCGTTCGCTGGCGACCACGGCTTCTTGCGACGCCAGATTTAGTTCGCCGCCGAGCACCGCGACGTTCTTGCCTGCGCCGCTGGGGATTTTGAGATCTTCATCTACCCGTGCGTCGAGGGAGACATTGGGGGGCGCTGCGCCGCATCCTTCGGCTCCGGGCACCGAGAAGGTATTGTCCACGAGCGAGGCTCCTTCGAGGTTGAGCATCACTTCTGCTTCTTCTTCCAGCGTGGTCGCTTCTCCCCTTACCCCGTGGCGCGATTCGACTCCGCTCGGTGGGTGTGTTACCCCCGAGGTCAGGCGTATTTGGAGCGGGTGCGATTCAGAGCCGATATAGCACGAGTCACCCAGAAACGGGTTTTTCAGATGCAATCGAAGGGGGATGATCAACCCTTCGCCTTCTTGGCTCGCAAGCGCGAATTCGTTGAAGATGACCCGGTCTTTATCGCCGGGTAGGAGTTCTGGGACAACAGTCAGCGGTGTGCCGAGCAACTCGGCGGGCACATTCAGTTCGGTCTTTGACAGGCTTTCGCCGTCCTTTGCCGGCGCCCCAAAGTATTCCTGTTGGTTGCCCGGGTTCCCGGTAGGGATAAAGCCCATCTGGAGCGTAAGCGTCTTTTCGATCGGCACCTTGACGCCCCCGATCACGAACTCGCCGCTGTTCAGCCGATCGAAAGTACACAGGCGGACACTCGGCACTCTCGTGGGACATTGACTGAAGACGCCGAAGATGCCACTTGGTTGCGCGAACGCCGGCGCGGCCGACACCAGCACCACCACCAGCCCAATCAGCAAGACCACGGTATACCTGCGAGCATCCACCACAAGCCCCCTTAGCATCGAAACCGGCTTCCTACCCACGAGCATTCCTCCTCACCGCTCCATCTGCTCACTGATCGCCCGCTGTACCTCGCGGCCCGTGGGTGTGAGGCGCCAGGCGTTGGGCTCACCGCGGCCTTGGCACTCGGCGCCGTGGGCGATCAGGCCGAGGTGGGCGAGGCGCCACAGCAGCTTTGACATCTGGCCCTGATCGGAGATGCCCGAAGCCTCGGCGACCTCGCGGCTGGAAGGACCCCGAGCCCGCCCGCCGCCGAGCTCAGCGATTGCCAACAGGACGCGGACCGTGCGGTAGGTGAGGCGCATGTCGAGCTCGCGCAGCGGGTCGGGAACCGTCGCCGCAGCTGGGCGCCGGCGGGGCCGCGGGACGCGGTGGCGCAGCTCCCGCTCGGCCGCCTCGGCGCCCCGGTAGGGGAGCACGATCATCCCCATCAGCTGGCCTTGCAGCCCCGTCAGTGGCTTGGGGCCGGGCTCGCGCAGGCGCGCGTGGATCACCGCGAGCACGGCGCCGATCGCGCCTTCGGCCACCAGCCGCGGCGGCGGGCGGCCGGGGCCACCATGGGGGCGCGCGGCGCCCTGATTCACGGCGTCGATCAACACCTCGACCGCCCGCGCGCGGCGCTCCAGCACGACGCGGTCGGCCGCGAGCGTGTCGACGACCAGCAGGCGGCCCAGCCCGGGCTCCTCATCGAGGAACGCCAGCAGTGCGGCCAGTCCCGCTCGGATCCGTGCTTCCCAGTCATCCCCACCGCCCGCGCCACCATGGTCCATCCGCGGACGCTCCCCCGTGCGACTCTTCGCGCCACGGCTCTTCCTGGGGGCGCCGGCGCGTCCGACGGTGCCCTCGTACGCGGGGAGCACCACCGCAGCCGCACGTTCGAGCGCGTGCTCAAAGGCGGCGAGCAGACACGCTTCGCGATCGGCGAACAGTTCGTAGAAGGTGCGCCGCGAGACGCCGGAGCGGGCGACAATGTGCGCCACGCTGATCCGCGACACGCCGCGCTCGCGCACCAGCTCGGTCATCGCCGCCAGGATCCGCGCGCGCTGGATCTCGATCACACGCTGGCGCCCCGGGCCACGCCCGCCGACAGGCGGACTCGCCGCCATCGACTTGCCGGACGCGGAACCGCCGCGATGGCTTGACGAGGTCATCGTGGTCGGCATTTCCCAAGCCTCTACTTCCGCCCGCCTCTTCTTCGCCCCAAGCCGGCGTGCTTTGCGCGGCGACGGACCTTGGCCCTCTTAATCTTCTTCTTGCTCTTCTTCGGTTCAGAGGTGACGATCTTCCCCGGTTCGGAGGGGACGAGCAGGGTGCGCAGCGCGACCGGTTCCCGGATCGCTTGCGCCGGATATTCCCCGGTGGTGAATGTCATGTCCGGCCCGTAGGTCGTGCCGCCGCCGTTGCTCGCGACTAGCCGGTAGTAGTAGGTCGTACTCGGCAGCAGGTTGGGGACGTTCACGGCCACGGGTTGGGAGCCTTCCAGGGCGCCCATTTCGACCTGCACCGTCGGCCAGCTCTGCCCGTACGCCGTACTGGTGCCGTATTCGAAGAGGTAGTTGGTGTCCCACCCGTGCGGGTCGATCGCGCCGCTCAGCGTCGCCGAGCCCACCCCGACGCCTTCCGCGCCGCCCGTCGCCACCGTCGGCGCCGGGATCGCCGGCGTCGTGAACGTCTCATCGGAACCCTCCACTTCGGTCCCGCCGGGGCTGCTCGCGACGAGCCTATAATGGTAGGTCGTGCCGGCCTGCAGGCCACTCACGGGCTGCGAAACCGGCACCGTTTCGGCAGTCGTCGGCGTGTAGTCGTCCGGGATTGGTGCCACCTCACCATACGCCGTGCTCGTGCCATATTCGAAGTGGTAGTCGGCGAGTGCTTCGTCGGTTTCGAGCGTGCCCTCGAGCGTCGCCGCAAACTGCGTGACACTCGACACAGGTAGAGAACCGACCACTGGCGGTGTATACGGCGGTGTCAGGTACGTGTTCTGCTTGCCATGGCCGACATTGGGATTGCCGGCCTTCAGCCGGTAGAACACCGTCAGGCCCCCAGCGTGGAGGGGGAGACCGGAGATCCGCGCACTGACCGGTACTTCGGCGCTCCCCGTCAGCGGATTGGATTCCGAGACTTCGTGAGGTGATACGCAAGGAACGCTGTGATCAAAGACGCCGTTTTCCACCCCGTATTCGAATTCGCACAAGCTTACCGGGATGCCCTTGGGGTTCACGAACCCGTTCAATGTCGCGCCGCCCCTGGGCTGCAGATTCGTCGCTTCCCCGGTAGTCGTTGCGGGCAGGGGAGGCGGCGCCGGCCCAGCGAATGCATCGATCGTACTAGTCGCCGAGTCCGCGACATACACTGTGTTGGTCGCCGAGTCCACCGCAACACCTGTGCCCGCGGTGAGGTGCCCTTCACCAAAGCGTTCGAGCAATGCTTCGGCGGGAGCTTTGGCGCATGGGTTCTGGACAGTACAGGCAGGAGCCGAGTTGAACTCGGCGACACTTGTCACATTGTCGATGTAGATATCATCGAGCGAGAGATCCGCCGCGGCGCCGGCAGAAGTTTCATGATCGAGACCTTCGATCATTGCTTCCAAGGAGTTGTTTAACTTGAAATAGGTTCCCCCGAAGCTGTTGACGTAAAGGTTGCCTTCAGAGTCGACCGCGACGCCGGGACTCTGCCCCACGCCCGGCTCTTGATATTCGTCGCCCGACAGGAGCTTGTTGACGAGTTCATCGCTGTAGCTTTCGATATAAACTCGATTGTCGGAGCCGCGGTCGTAGACCCACACCACACCGTTCTGGTCCACTGCGACACCATCCAACCTTTCTGGCGCTCCGAGCGCCAATTGCCCTTCGTATACCCCTGCCGCGCTGAACTTGTCGACCACGCCACCTCCTGTATCGGTGACGTACACATCGCCTTTTGACGGATCAAGCGGGTTGGTCGAATTGTCTACCGCAATCCCATTCACTGGCAGAAGGCCAAACCCATCATAACCAACGGGCCACGAGAACGGACCGGTCGGGGCGGCGCCACCGTTGAACTGGGACACGAATGCCCCAGTCGAGGTGAGCACATCGACCCGGCCATTGCCCCAGTCGATCACGTACACCTCGCCAGTTGCTTCGTTGACGGCGAGACCATAGGGTTCCTTGAGCGGTTCTTCGAGCTGGCCCGGTTCGCAAGCTCCCCCCGCGCCCGTGCAGGGACCGCCGAACGAGCCACTGAAGACATGGGCCGCAAACGCCGGGGCATCCGCGAACACCAGACACCCGAGAAGCAGGCCGGCACTGATGAGCCCGCTCGCAACTGCTCGACGAAGCGTCGCCCCGCAGCCCTGTGGGCCGATCGATCCCCGCCTCCAAAGCATCTACTTCTGCCCGCCCTTCCTTCGACCCGAACCGGCGTGCTTCGCGCGGTGACGGACCTTGACCTTCCTACTCTTCTTGCGGCTCTTCTTTTTCTTCTTCGGTTCCGAGGTGGTGACCTTGCCCAGCTCGGAGGGAACCAGCAGCGTGCGCAACGCCACCGGTTCCTGGATCGCTTCCACCAGGTACGCCCCGGTCGTGAACGTCATGTCCGGCCCGTAAGCCGTGCCGCCGCCGTTGGTCGCTACGAGCCGGTAGTGGTAGGTCGTGCTCGGCAGCAAGTTCGGGATGTTCACGACCACCGGCTGGGAGCCTTCCAGGGCGCCCATTTCGACCTGCACCGTCGGCCAGCTCTGCCCATAGGCGGTGCTGGCGCCATATTCGAAGAGGTAAGAGGTGTCCCACCCGTGCGGGTCGATCGCGCCGCTCAGCGTCGCCGAGCCCACCCCGACGCCTTCCGCGCCGCCCGTCGCCACCGTCGGCGCCGGGATCGCCGGCGTCGTGAACGTCTCATCGGAACCCTCCACTTCGGTCCCGCCGGGGCTGCTCGCGACGAGCCGGTAGTGGTATGTCGTGCCGGCCTGCAGGCCACTCACGGGCTGCGACACGACCAACTTTTCGGCGGTGATCGGCGCGTCGTCGTCAGGGACCGGCGCCACCTCGCCATACGCCGTGCTCGTGCCGTATTCGAAGTGGTAGTCGACGAGCGCTTCGCCGGTTTCGAGCGTGCCCTCGAGCGTCGCGGCGAATTGCGACAAACCGGTCGCGGGTGCACCGCCCACCACCGGCGGCGCCGGTGGCGCGGTTGTGGTGCTGAACCTCTGGTTGGCGCCAAACACGATGCCAAACGAGTTGGTAGCGACGATTCGGAAGTCGTAGACCGTGTAGGACTTCAGGCCGGTGATCTGGGTCTGGGCGTGTTCGGTCGCGAAAGCTTCCCCGGCATCCACTTCGGGCGTGGCCGACCCATAAGCTTCCGTTTCGCCGTATTCGAAGTAGTAGTGTGTGTCGACACCGTCCGGCGCCAGCGACCCGTTGAGCGTCGCAAGGACCGTTTTGGCGGGCCGTTCGATGCTCGTCGCGGCTTCGGTCTTCAAGCCTGGCACCGTGACGAGCGTCCGGAAAGCAGGGGCGGCGCCTTCTCCCCGAGCACTGCTGCCAGCGTAGCTTGCGACCAGCCGGTAGTAGTATTCCGTTCCGAGCGTGAGGCCGCCCACCTCCGCGCTGACCGCCACCGGGCTCGACCCGGAGCCGGGAGGAATGGTGCACGCAGCGGTTTGACCGGAGGCGGCGGGGCTCGTACCGTATTCGAATTCACACGAGGTGACTTCTTTTCCCTCAGGGTTCACGATGCCTTCCAGCTTCGCGCCCGCCCTCGAAACTTCGCCGGCGCCGGCCGTTGTCACTTCCGGCACGAGACCCGACGGCCCAAAGACGTCGACCTCCCCTATTTCCCCGACCACGTGCGGACCCTGATTTGCGATGTATACGTCTCCAGTCGCGCTGACCGCGACACCATCCGGGACAAACGGCGAACCAGAAGGTAGATATGCGATGCTCCCGACGTATTTACCGGACGCATCGAACTGGTCAACCACGCTGTTCGCGACATCCACCACATAGAGTTCGCCAGTCGCTTCGTCGATCGCAACGGCCGCGGGTTCGGATTCCACGCTCTTCGGAGGGACACGCAAATGGCCCTGATAGACATCGTTGGAGTTGTACTCGTCCACAAACCCACGCCCGGGGTTGGCGACGTACACCTCGCCGGTCGCTCGATCGACAGTGAGACCGCCTGGGAAGAGATTCGCATTCTTGGTGAGCAGCGAGAACCCCTCTTCTGGCGAAGACAGCCTTTCGTTCATATCCACCAATTCCCCTTCGGCGTTGGGCTTTATGGCGTAGATAGTGCCTTTATCAGACATCACATACACGTAGCCCCCGTATGGACCACTGGAGTTGTTGGCAGCTGCATATACGAAGTCGCCGATTTCTTTGGGGAGCTGCAGTTCTTGCAAGAGCTTGTATTGCCCGCCACTTGCGGGCTTGAGCACATCCACCAGCGACCCATCCGATTGTGCATCATATACATCTCCCGTAGTATCATTGATGGCGACGCCACGCGAGTATTCGACACCCAGCCGACTGGTGAACACATCGCCAGCGGTGAACATGTCGATACCGGACTGGTCGGCAACGAACAGATTTCCACCGGAGTCGAACGTCAAACCCGACACAAAGACCAACGGGGATCCGTCGGATTCTGTGATCCGCGAAAGATACTGGTGGCCGACGAGTCCCAGCGCGGGAGCGCTCGAGAACGCGAGGCTCCCGGCGAGCAGCCCGACGCCGAGAAGAATGGTCTCAAGGGCCCTGCGCATCTTCATCGTGACTCATCCCCTTGTGTTGGCTTTTGCCGAGCAGCCTTGCCCCGGCCGCCACGCCTATGCCGCCGAGCGCGCTTCCCGGCCTCCCCGTTCCTCGCCGCGTGCGCGGCGGGCCTGACGCTCGAGGCTTTTGCGGTGCTCGTGCCGCCGCTTGACGCGGGGGCAAGCAGCAGCGCCGGGATGAGCGGAGCGACCGCGGGCGCGGCCAGGACCGCAGAGGGGTAACTGCCCGTGGTGAACGTGACGTCGGCCCCGTAGGTCGTGCCGAACGTGTTGCTCGCGACGATCCGGTAGTGGTAGGTAGTGCCCGGTGCGAGGCCCTGCAGCGGGACCGCGAATGTCTGCGTGCCCGGTTCCGAGCCGGCGTCCCCGAAGATCCGCGTGCCGTACCCGGTGTCGGTCCCGAGATCGAACTCGTACGTCGTCTCGTACCCTTCCGTGTCGATCGTCGCGGTCAACGCCGCCGTGTTCTGCGCGACGCCGCTCGCCTGCCCCGTGCTCACGACCGGCGGCTGCGGCGGCGGGGTCGTGAACGTCTCGTCCGGCCCGATCGTCCCGCCCGGCGGGGAGGTCGCGTTCGTCGCGACGACGCGGTAGTGGTAGGTGGTGCCCGGGCTCAGGCCGGTGAGCTGCTGGCCCACGTTCACATCGCCGTATTCCGAGCCGATGTCGGCATCGGGTGCAGGGAGCACCGTCCCGTACGCGGCGCTCGCGCCGAACTGGAAGTGGTAGGTCGTGTCCTCGTCGTTCGGGTTGATCCTCGCGTTCAGGATGGCCGATGTCTGCGTCACCGCCGAGACCGACTCGCCATCCAGTGTGGGGGCCGACGGCGGCGTCTGAAACGTCTCATCTTCGCCGTAGCTCGGGCCGTTGGCGTTGACCGCGGCGACCCGGTAGTGGTAGGTCTCATCGGGGTGCAGGCCGCTGAGACTGCCGGCGACCGCGACCGCCGCGTTGCCGGCGAACGGCGGCGCGGGCGAGCACGCGCTCTGCAGGCCGTAGGAGACGGTGAGCCCATATTCGAAGGTGCAGCCGGTGACTGGCAGCGATGCGCTTTCCGGATCTATGCTTCCGCCGACGTCCGCCGTCGTGGATGTCACCGCGGTCGCCGGTGTCCCGGTGGTCGCGCCTGCGAGCGCCTCGGGCGCCCCAAAGACCTCGACAACGCCCTTTTCGATCTGGGTGGCGTATACCGCGCCGGTCGCTTCGTCGATCCCCATCCCGAATGAGCCTTCCAGGATCCCCCCGCCGAACTGCGACAGCAGGCCCCCTGAGGCTTCGTATTCGCTTATTTTTTCCAGTTCGTCGACGAGAACGTTACCGGTGGAGAGGTCGACTCCGATCGCACCCCTGTCTTCCGCGGGGTCGATCTTGGTGGGAGTGGAGTACCCATCGGAGGGGCTCCAATCCTGCGCTCCCCGTTCCCCGTTGGTGAAGATCGCGCTGCCCGCGCCGACCGCGACCCCGATCGCTTCGGGCGCATGGAACTGCGAGACGAACACGCCGGCGGAGCTGAAGATGTCGACCTCTTCACTGTCTCGGTCCACCACGACGACGTCGCCGTTGGCGGGATCGACCGCGACACCCCACGGCTGGAATCCACCAGATCCGGGGTCGCCCGACGGGATCGAGCTCGCGCTGATCGCCGCGACTTCTGCGCCGGAGGAGTCGAGCTCGACCAGCGTCCCCGTGGCGAACTCCGACACGTACACGTCGCCATTGGACGGATCGGCCGCCGTGCACGCGCCACCGCTTAATTTCTGCTCATAGCAGGTGTTGTCGACCGCGACCGCCAGGGGTTCGAGGACGCTGGGCGACACAAATGACGTTTCCGCGACGCCCGTCGCGCTGAACTTCTCGATGTTGCTCGAGCCCAATCCCGTGACGTACACGTCGCCCGTCGCCTGTGCGACGGCGACTCCGAACGGGGCTTCCACGCCGGCCGGCTTGAACGAAGAGGCCGGGCGCACGATGTGCGCGCCGGCAGGCATGGCTGTGAGCGCTGCGGTGACCGCCATGGCGAGCGTCGCCGTGGTGAGCGTCGCGAGTGTCCCGGTGCGGATCATGACTTCCTCCCGTGGCCGTTGCTTGACTTTCGCGCCCGGCTCGCCTTCTTGGCTTTCTTCTTGGCGGCCTTCTTTGCCTTGGGGCACCCGGTGACTTTGATCGGAGTGTTCTGCTTGAGCTGCGCGCCGTCCTGTGCGATGAACGAGGTCGGCATCGCGAGCTTCTCTTTGCAGAGGTTCCCGAGCCCGGTCAGCGCCGAGAACGGGCCGCTCGGAAGGAACAGCTCGAAGCTGTCGACGGGCACGTCAGGGACGTTCGTGAACGTGGTGCTCGTGATCCCGGCTTTGGAGATCAGCGTGTTCCCGACCAGGTTGACGCGCACCCCGTAGCCCTGCAGCACCGCGATCAGGTCCGGCCAGGCTTCGCCGCCGTGGGAGACGAAGTACACCGGGCCTCGCAACGGGACCGGCAGGATCGGCGTCACGGCCTGCGCCGCTCCGACCACCGACGCCGTCGGGCACCCCGCCGGGTTTGCTTCGAACTGCGCCGCCGTACAGGCTTTGCGCAACGTTTCAAGCCTGGACGGCAGATCCCGCGGCAATTCGACCTTCACGTGCGCGATGTTCGATTGCGCACCCGGCGGCAGCGTCAGTTTCGCGTCCAGGCTCGTTCCATCCACCCTGGAGGACTTCCCCGACACCGCGACGCTGAATTTCGGGGCGAACGGCAGCCCCGCGCAGCCTGCCACCGCGAACGGCGCCGACTCTTCGCTCTGGGCGCCCTGCGACCCCGAGACCGTCGCGGTGATGTGCAGTTGCGCGCAATTCGTCGGGTTGAAGATGAACCCGGGCCGGTTGATTGTCACGTTCGCTTTGCGCAGCCGCAGCGGGATCCCGTCGAGGATCTGCGGCAACGGGTCGGTCGTGACCGTCAACGCGGCCGTTTCCGGGTTCACGTCGATCCGCGCGCGGACCACAACGTTACCCAAGTCGAACGGCCCCGCGTGCGTCGGGACGACGATCGACAGCCCGAACGGCGCGCCCCTGTACGGGCCCGTCAGATACACCTCGCCCTTCTGGTAGAAGGGGTGGGATCCCGGACCCGCCGCAACGGTCATTTCACCGATCTGCGAAGACGCAGAGCAGGTCCCGAGATCCGCCTGGGGCTCCCCGCACAACGGCACCCCCGAGAGCGACCCCAACAGCCCCGGAGGCGTCACGACCTTGATCTGCTGGAGGTCCTGTTCGCGATCTTCGCGGTTGAACGTCACCGTCAACGGGGAGAGCTGCCCCGCGTTCGGGTTCGACGTCCCCGCTTCGAGCTGCGGGTGAAACGGCCACACACCCGGGCACGCTTCCCCGTTCCCGTTCCAGTCCACGTTGAACTGCGAGACCGGCGTCGCGTCCGGCGTGATCGGCGCGCTCCACGGCTTGATGTCCGCCGTGCTCGTGAACGTCCCGCACGCCTGCGGTGTCGCCAGCGACGCGCGCAGCCCGCCGTTGAAGTGCAACTGCACCTGGCTAACCGGCAGCTGCGGCGTATTTTCGAACACGGTCGTCAGCTGGCCCGTGCTCGCGTTCGCATGAATCCGGCCTTCCACCTTGACAACAACCCCGGCGCCTTCGAACTGCAGATAGAGCCGGTACATATTGCCATCCGATGCGTCGGCGTCCGTGCACGGGTCACAGCCCGGGTCGCCGAGGAACACCTGTCCTTCGAGCGGTTCCGGCAGCAGCGGCGTCGTGACCTTCACCGTCCCGATCTGCGAACCCTGCGGACACGACCCCAGAGTCGCCGAGGACAGGTCGATCTGCGCGCTGCTGCAACCTTCAAGACCATCCCCCGACGACGGCGAGATCGACAAGCCCGACGGCAGCGTCACCGTCGTGTCCCTGAACTCCGGGGTGATCAGCGACGGGAACTGCTGCGGCGCCTGCGGGACATTCACGTCGACCGTGGTGCCGGCCGGTTCATCCGCCTGCGTCGTATCCGGCGTCACCGTGAGCGAGGGGTTGAACTGCAGCACTTCGCAACCCGCCAGCGATGGAAACAACGTCGCGGACCTCGACACCCACCCCGGACCACTCAAATCCGGTTGGCCGTCGGCCAACCACGGCCCAGGATGCTCCCAGGAATCCACGCTCAAGGTCGCCGACTGCGCTGCCGTCGAGCAATCCACCGGATCGTCCAGGAACGCGTTCGGCGTCACCCCCGTGACCGCTTTCCTGTACGCATTGAACACGTTCGGGTCATTCTCCGGCGTCCCGAAGAACGTCACCGACACATCCAACGGGGGCCCCGCTCCCGGGATCCCAGGGGTGATGATCCGCACGCCATAGTTGGATTCCGGAGTGATACTCGCATACAACGGCACGTTGATACCGATGCCCGAAAGATCGATGATGAACTCGGCGGGGTAACCCTTGGACGGAACGACGTTGTACACCGGGAACGTCTTCGAGCCGTTTGCGAAGGTTTCACGCGTAGCCCTGAATTCTATGTTGATGACCGCGATGCCGATCTGGGTGCTCGGCGGGCACTGTTCGTTTATGGCCAGGTTCTGCGGGCACTTTTCCACCACGTTGGGGTCGCCCGTGAAACCGGGCGGGAGATCGACCACAACATCCTTGGTATGGCCCGTCAGACCGGCAAGACCCCCCGCCGTACCGTAAGCCCACGGATAGTTGGGGTTGCCTCCGATCCGGCTGTTCAAGGAGAACGAGGTCGTCGCCTCATACGGGTGATCGCCCGCCTGCTCATCGGTCAGACCGCTCATCCCCGTCACTTCGGCCGAGAACGCCGCCAGGCCAAACGGCTCCCCCACCGATTCCGCTTCGCTCCCGATCGCCGTCACCACATTCTCCGATGCGCTCGGCGCGCCGCCGCCCGACACCAGCACGCTGTCCGTCACAGGACCCACCGTGCCAGGCGCCACCGCCACTTCCACCACCACTGCGAGATGTTCGCCTGGCAGAAGCGAAGCGCTGTACACGCACGTCACGGTCGCCTTTTCACACGAAAGGTACCTCGCCGGCACCGGCGGTTGACGAACCACAGTACTAAACAATTCGCCCATGATGCGGGTCACCGTCAGGCCCCGGGGCAGCTCGTCGCCGATCGTGATCGGGCTCCCGTCGGTCGGTTCGCTTCCGGTGTTCGTGACTGTCACATCGTAAGAGTTGGTGGGCGGACCCCCGGAGTTGGGGTCGTTGGCGTTGTACGCCGAGGAGAAAACCGTCGGCCCCGCGACCGCATACACCGACAAGCCCGCTCCAGCGGTGACAGCGGACGCACCCGACGCGCTCAAGGCGCCGGCGAGGACCATACCCAAACCGACCAGAGCACACACCATCTTCCTCATCGCCGACCCGCCTTCCGATCCGCACGGCCGCCGACGGCAGCCCTCTTGGCCTTCCCTCCACGCCGTTTGGCGTGCCGCACCCCACCCGCCTTCTTGCTTTTCTTCTTGCTCTTCGGCTTCGCCTTGGACGCTGCCACGGGCTCCCCCGCCAGCGGCGGATTGCTGCCCGCCTGAAACTCGCTGCCGGGCGAAAGCAGCGTCGGAGCCCCACTCAACTGGCCCTGACACTCTTCGCCCACACACGGCGCCGGCGCAGCGGGCGCGGGAAAGCCGCCGTCGATCCGCGCGTCATAGATATCCTCAGCCGTGTCAGTATCCTGCCCCACCAGCGAGACAACGGTTTCGAAGAATATGTCACCACCGGATTCATCGGTACCGAGAAGGAAACTATTCCCGGCGATCGAGCTCACCCGCCCATCGTGGTACTCATAGACGTTCCGAGCACCTTCCTGCGCCTGCGGGGTGAGACGAACAGGACTTTCGAAGAACACGTATGAGCCGTTCGCAGACACCGACTCATGCTTCCAATACTCGGATGTTTCGTACACCCCTTCTTGGGGCTCTGGCTTCGCGATCCCCGGGTCGTTGACAACGTCCCCGAGGTTTGAGGGTTCGGTTCCAAGCTTGAGAAGTGCGTTGCCGTTGTCGTTGAAACCGTCCTGGCCGATCGACACCCGCACCAGCGCACCGGTTTGCGCGTCATACTCGAACACCTGCCGGGCCGTGCTCGTGTCGTCAAGCGTCAGGTCGCGATTGCTCACAAAGACAAGGAAATTCCCATTAGGCGTCACGTCACCACCCGGCCGTTCACCTATCCATTCCCCCACCTCACCAAACCCGCCACTCACATCTTCCTGGGAGAGTCGAGCGACGAACACGATTCGCCCGGCCGGGTAGCTTGCGTCGCGCTCGAACATATAGAGATTGATGGTGTTCGCCTCGGCGGCTTCGCCCTGGCGATTCGGTACGGTCGTCAAAACCCCCTCTGCGAGAAAGTAGACGTGTGACCCGTCCTGAGAAATGAGCGGTTTGGTGCCTGCAATGAGACCCACGGTGGGATCGGAGACGGTCGAATCTCCGCCGGAGACCCGGATCAGCTTGGGCTGTCCGGCCGGCGGGTCGCTGTCGTACTCGTAGATGTTGTTGCCAGTACCCCCCAGCAACGGCTGCGTCGTCTCGAAGACCACCTTCGAGCCATCTTCCGAGGCGCCCTCGAATTCGGCGCTCGCGAGGTCTTCGGCGCTTATGAGTTTGTTGTTTTTATAACACGCCGGACAGTCTTCTTCGCTCGGCTCGGAGATCGCGACCGTGTGGGCGCCCGGTTCTCCATTGTCGATCCGTACGAATAATTCATTGGGTCTACCTTCACAGGCCCAGGTGGTGAAGAACACCATGGCGCCGTCGGTGGACACGGCATTTTCGGCATCCTGATCACGCCAGGGGCTTACCAGTCTGGTCCCGCCGATGACGGTCCCGCAGTGGCTTATCTGTTCGCCCGCATCGTTGACACCCACCAACAGCGGCGTGGTATTGCCGAATCCTATATACTCGTATAAACTGGGATCTCCGGATTCTGTCTTGTCGAACGGCCAGTAGATGCCTACAGGGTTGCCTTCGTCTCTCCCAAGACTGAAGAACACATGCGAGGCGTCGGACGACATACCCGCGACCTTCATAGCCGACGCCGCTTCCAGGGAGACCGGTGAACCGGACGGCGCAGTCGGGGGCAGTGTGGGACCGACATCCACGATCGAGTGATCGGGACGGCGCAGGAAGAGATCGAGCCTGTTTTCGGGCTGCCATACAGCGCGCTCGGCCCACAGGGTTGCCTGGCCGTCGAGATCGCCGACTCTGAAGTCGAGACCGTGGCCACCGTCGGTATCCGGCAGGTATTCACTGCTCGGCGGATCGTCCGCCTGAGCGACCACCCAGCCGGTGGCGGTGCGCTGCAGCGAGTACCAGGCCCCGGGCGCGGCGGCGTTGGTGCTTGGGAAGCCTTCGAGCCCGGCGATTGCCCCGCTGAGATCTATGAGGGCCGACGAGCCGTCCGGATCGATGCCTTCCACTTGCGCGAAACCCACATTCTTGAACGGCGGCGTAACCAACTCGTAGGCGCGACAGTCGGGCAGGTGCGAGGAGGGCCCCACGCGGAACGCTGCGTTCGGGCATTCTTCAGCCATCGCCGGCGCGGGCAGGAGGGCGAGCGCGGCTGCGCCGGCGAGCGTGAGCGCCGACGCGAAAGCGAGCGTGCGGAGGACACCCCGACGCGCGAGGCGTGTTATGTGCGACGGCCCGTGTGCGCGCCGCGCCTGCGTGTTAACTCTCATCAACCCAATCCTCTCCCGCACGCTTTGGGGCGCTTCGCCCCGCGTGGTATTTCGAACCTGTCAGGCATTGGTTACAGCGCCCGGGCGCAGAGACTCCCGGCGGGCACGTTCCCTCGAACTCACGCGAAGACAGCTCTCTATCGAATGACCCGGCTCCCTCTCCCAAGCAGAACCACCACGACGTTGGTCAGCCCTTTCACCTGCTTGCGGACAGACCTCGACCAGACCCTATGTTTTGTGTTTACTCGCACCATCACATCGCTTTCGCCGGGTGGCACGCAGAGACCACTATACGCACAGTGCGGGGTAGTTGTCAAGTCCCCCTCACTGCCGGGCCAAAGCCGTTGTTACCGACCCACACAAACTTCTGCGCGATGCAATGCAAAACGTCCAAAGAGTGCTCGTCCGCAAGAACGCACACGGCGAGCCAGACAACCGTGCTTCCAGCGGCCGGCCGAGCGTACCTCCCAATTGCGAGCCGGCGCGGATCGTCAGGCTCGCGCCTGACTGCGCGCGCGCTCGAAGACGCTTGAGGCGGCCGCACGGGAGCTGACGTCGAGCTTGGCGAAGATCCGCGATAGGTGACGGTCGACGGTCCGCACGCTCAGGAACAACCCAGCGGCGACCTCACGGTTCGTCTTGCCGGCGCTGACTTGCTCCATGACTTCGAGCTCTCGCGGCGTGAGTCCCAGCGAGCCCCCCGTGTTGTCTCTGCCGTTGCCGCGTGCGGCGCGGGTGACGGTGCGGCCGAGCTTGCGCAGCTCGCGCGCCGCCTCGTCGCTGTAGCGGAAGGCCTGACAGCACAAGAGCTGCCCGTGGGCTGCATCGAGTTGGCCGATCGCCTGCTCGCGCTCGCCCGCCGCGGCCAGTGCTCGGCCGGCGAGGATCTGGGCGCGCGCGGCCTCGACTGGGGCACCCGCCTGTTCGGCCACCGTGGCGGCAGCGAGCGCGGCGGCGGCGGCCGGGTGGCGATCGCCGCGCGCCAGCAGCAGCGTGGCGCGCGCACGGTGGGCGTGGGCGAGGGGGAGTTGCAGCCCCGTGCGTTGTGCGGCCTGCTCGGCGCGGGTCGCGAGTTCCTGCGCGCGCGGCAGCCTTCCAAGCTCCAGTTCCGCGCGCACGAGCAGCTCGAGACAGTGCGCCTCGTAGAAGGGAAACGGCGGCAGGTCGAGCTCGCCGCCGCGGGTCGTGAGCTGCTCGCGGCAGCGCCGGGGCTCGCCAAGCTCGAGCAGTGTCGCGGCGAGCTGCGCGCGCGCGATGCCCGACATCGGGCTGCTTGCAGCCGCGGCGGCGCCGGCGGCGCGCTCGCCATAGCGCAGCGCTTCGTGCAACTCGCCGGCCTGCAAACTCGCCACGCAGCGCAGCGTCATCGCCCAGCTGTAGAAGAGGTCGCTCGCACTCAGCAGTGCCGCTTCGGTCGCCGCCTCGGCGACCGCGCCCAGCTCCTCGCCACGGCCGGTGAGCACCAGCGCCTGTCCTTGCACGGCCAGCAGCGACACCGTCAGATGCTGCTGGCCGCTCGCGCGTGAGATCGCGATGCAGCGCTCGAGGTGGCCGATCGCCTCGGTGAAGCGCTCACCGCAGATCTCCGCCCAGCCCAGCCAGATCGCGATCCCGGGGTGGTGAGCGGCGACCTGCTCGTCGGAGAGCTCGTCCAGCAGCGCAGCTGCCTCGGCGACCGAACGTCGCAATTGCCCGGGGTCGTGCAGGCCGAGGCCGGCGAGCGCAAGCGCGGTGAGTGCACCAACCCTCACCATCCCCTCGCACGCGCCGTCCAGCGATTGCCGGGCCCAGTCCGCCATCGCCGTCCAGTCGGCGTCGAGGAAGCAGGTGAACGCCAGCTCGCGCTTGAGCTCGGCTGCCTCGGGGCCGGCAGGATCGGGCAGGCGGTTCAGCTCCTCGAGCAGCAGCCGGCGGCCGGCGCGGTGGGTTCCGAGCAGCTCATCGAGGATCGTGCTGAGCACAGCGGCCTGCAGGCGCAGCCGACTGGGCTCCTTCGGCGAAAGCGCGAGGAATTCGCGCAGCGCGTCACGGCTCTCCTGCACCCGGCCGGCGACCCCGAGCGCGGCGGCCCGCTGGGCGATGAGCCCCAGCCTCGGCTGCAGGTACTGATCGTCCTCCGGTGTGAGTCCCAAGGCAGCCTCAAACCAGTGTGCCGCGCTTGGCGGCGAGTGCGCCATCGTCTCCTGCCCGGCCTGGGTGAGCAGTGCGATGGCGCTCTGATCGCCGATCTGCGCCGAACGCGCGACGTGGTGGGCGCGCGCCGAAGCATTAGCGCCGCGTGCCTGCAGCGCCGCCGCGGCACGCCTGTGGGCGCCCAGCAGCCAGCCGGCGCCGGCGGTTCCATAGACGGCTTGGCGGACGATCGGGTGGCGAAAGCGAAAGCGACGCGGCCCGTCGCCGGCCCGGATCAGGTCTCGCTCGAGCAGCTCATCCAGCGCCGCGAGCGCCTCCTCCTCGGCGAGGGCGGCGGTCGCCGCGGCGACCTCGGGTTCAAACGGCTCACCGGCCACGGCGGCGCCCCGCAGCAGGGTTTGAGCGGCCGGCGAGAGCGCGCTCACCTCAGCGCCGATCGCGCCTCTGACCGCCGCGGGAACCCCGGTCCCGCCAGCGGCGCCCGGCGGGGAGTCCGGCGGCGTGCCGCGCTCGTTGGCGGCTGCCAGCTGCTGGAGATAGAAGGGGTTGCCGCCGCTCTGGCGGTAGAGGAAGGCCCGCAGTTCGCGATCGTCGATGCGCTCCAGCAGTCGATCGGCGGCGGCGGGCGAGAGCACACCGAGCTCCAGCACGCGCGCGTGGCGGTGGCGCTCGGCCTCCTGCAGGGCGGTGCGCAGGCGCGGCTCGGTCCGCGTGGGCCGCGCAGCGAGCACCAGCAGCGAGGGTCGCGCGAGTCCGCGGTGCAGCAGGCGGCAGAGCAGATCGATCGAGGCGGAGTCGGCCCAGTGCAAGTCGTCGAGCGCCACCACCAGCGGACGCTCGGGCGTGAGCGTCTCCAGCAGCGTGTGCAGCGCGCGCAGCAGTCGGGGGTGCCGATCGGGCGCTCCCTGGTCGCGATCGAGCTCGTGCACGGGCCTGCACAGAGCGGCTTCGAGTGCCTCTGAGAAAACCGCGAACGGCAGCTCGCGCTCGAACTCGGCGGCCCGGCCGGACACCAGCTGGCAGCCGCGCTCCTCGCTTCGTCGCAGGATCTCGCCGATCATCGAGGTCTTGCCGATACCGGCTTCGCCGGAGATCGCCAGCACGGCGCTCTCACCACCACAGACCCCTTCCAGCAGCCGATCGACCAGCCGCAGCTCGTCCTCGCGCCCGACGAGCGCGCGTCTGGTCGCGGTTGGGTAGCCGGATTGGGTGATGCGCCGGATTGTACCTTCGCCTCCGGGCCTGCATGCTCACTTACATGGCGCACACAGCCCTCGTGATCGGAGCCCAGGGGGTCATCGGCACCTTCATCGCCCGCGAGTTCGCGGCCGCCGGCTGGCGGGTCACGCGGGCCGGTCGTCGTACTGAGGACGCCTCCGATTTTCGCCTGATCGACCTTGACGATCCCGCCGATCTCCGCCAGGCCTGCGCGCGGGTCGATCTCGTCGTCAACACCGCCCACCACCCCGAGCTCGCTCCCCAGCGGACGGTCCTGCGCCAGGGAGGGACGCTGATCGATCTCACCGAGCTCGCGCCGCCCGAGCGCAGGAAGCTCGCGAGCATGGGGTCCGAAGGGCCGGGTCTGGTCGTCGCCGACACCGGGCTGGGCGGCCTTGCCTACCTCGCCATCGCCGACCTGCTTCGCGAGCATCCCGAGACCGACACGGCCGAGTACGCGTTGATGGTCTCTGCCAACGGCTCCTCCGGCCGGGCGGGAGCGTTGTTCGCCCACGGCCTGCTCACCGGCTCCTCCCACCATCCCAGCGCGAAGATTCCGTTCCCCGAGCCGTCCGGCGAGAGCCGCTGTCTACAGGTCGGAGGGGTGCTGCGCGAGCAGATCGGCGAGGTTCCGCTACGCCACTACCTGTGTATGCAGCCGCGCGCGCTCCACAGGATGCTGCTGGCGCTCAACGGCGCGCGGCTGATCGGCATCCTGCCGAAGGCTTCGTTCACGAGCGGCACGCGCAAGGTCCCGGCCGAGCCGAGCCGGGAGGAGATCTGCGAGTTGGTGGCCGTCAGCCGAGGCGGCGAACGCATCGCCACACAGACGCTCTCCGGCCGCGGCTACTACCGCATGACCGCCGCGGCAACTCTGGTATTCGGGGAGGCGCTGCTCGGCGGGAGGGACGCCACGGAGGCAAAGGGCGCCGCGGCTCGTGGGAAGTCTGGCCTGCGGAGCATTGATGAACTCATCACGCTCGACGACGTCCGGCCCGCAGCCATAAAGCATGGGATCGCGATCGAGAAGCAGACAACGGCGAGGGCAGCCTGATGGCCGTCGAGGAGGCGCTCAGGCAGGAGGTACTCGACTTCGCCGGATCCTGGGTGGCCCGCTGGAATGCGCACGACGTGGATGGCGTCCTCGCGCTGGTCACCGAGGACGTCGCCTGGGAGGATCCCTCGATCGACGGCACCGCGCGCGGGCAAACGGAGGCGCGCCAGTACATCGAGAGCCTCCTGCGCGCCTTCCCCGACATGGTCTGGGCGATGCCAACGGGCCTGTTCGTCGCGCTCGACCACGACGAGGAGATCCTCGGGATCGGCCAACCCTGGGTCTGCCACGGCACGGCGCTCGGCCCGATCGACCCCCCCGGCTTCGCGCCGACGGGGAGAGCGTTTGAGCTCGAGGGCTTCGATGTCTGGGAGCTGCATCGCGGCGAGCGCCGCCTGCGCAAGGTCGTATCGCACTATGACGCGCTTGAGTTCGCGCGGCGCGCGGGGCTGATGCCGGCGCGGGGCACCGGCGAGGAGCGGATGCTCGTGCGCCTGCAGCGACTGCGGGCCCGCCTCACCCGCCGGCGGGCACGGTGAGCGCCACGGAGGAGAGCTACGACGTAGCGATCGTCGGCGCCGGCATCGCCGGCTGCACCGCAGCGCGCCTCTATGCGCAGCAGGGGCTGCGCATCGCCCTGATCGACCGCCGCGGTCACATCGGCGACCACAAACGGATGTGCACGCACTTCATCCAGCCGTCCGCCACGCCGATCATCCAGCGCCTCGGCCTCGCACCCCTGATCGAGCAGGCGGGCGGCATCCGCAACCGTCTGGACACCTGGACGCGATGGGGCTGGATTCGCGTCCCCGAGCCCGACGACGGCAGCAATCCCCCCTACGGGTACAGCATCCGGCGCGAGACGCTCGACCCGATCCTGCGCAACCTCGCAGCCGAAACGCCCGGGGTCGAGCTGATGATGGCCACACAGGTCACGCAGCTCACCCGCTCCGAGAAGCGCGTCGCGGGTGTCGTTGTGCGCGGCCGCGATGGCGAGCAGCGGGAACTGGGAGCGCGGCTGGTCGTGGGGGCCGATGGGCGGGATTCCGCGGTCGGCGCGATGGCGGGCGTCCGCGCTCGCGCGATGGCCAACAACCGCTTCACCTACTTCGCCTACTACCGCGACCTCGAGCTGACCTCCGGCCAGGCCGGCCAAGCGTGGCTGCTCGAGCCCGACTTCGCGATCGCCTATCCCAACGACGACGGCGTCTCGCTCGTCGGCTGCTTCGTCGAGCGCAGCAAGCTGCCGGAGTTCAAGCGGGATCTCGACGGTAGCTTCACGCGCATGATCGACGCGCTGCCGATGGCGCCGAAGATCCATGAGGCCGAGCGTGTATCGCCGCTGCTGGGCAAGCTCGACATGCCCAACACCACGCGGCGTCTGGCGGTGCCCGGTCTCGCCTTCATCGGCGACGCCGCCATGAGCGGCGACCCGCTATGGGCGATCGGCTGCGGCTGGGCATTCCAGTCGGCCGCATGGCTGGCCGACCGCACGACGCACGCGCTTCTGCGCGATCACGACAGGGTCGACCGTGCCCTGTCGCGCTATCGCAGGACCCACCGCAAAAAGCTGCTCGCGTTCTACCTCCAGAGTTCGGATTTCTCCAGCGCGCGCAAACTGCTCCCGCACGAGCGACTGCTGCTCGCAAGCGCCGCCAAGGACCCGATCATGGCGCGCCGCTTCACAGCATTCGGCGAGGGCCTGATCGGCGTCCACAAAGTCATCTCCCCGCGCTCGCTCGGCCGCGCGACCCGAGTCGTGCTCACCGAGCGCTTTTCACGAAAAAGCTAGCCGACGCGGTACACGAGCAGTGAGCGGTGTGGGCCGGTTCTCCTCTCTCTCTGAGTAGGGCTCTAGATGTTGTGCCCGCGCGCAAGGCTTACCACGACGCGCTTAAACGCAGCCGGAACGGGCTCCGACGACGGCGCCTCATCGACCCGCCCGCGACAGGCGGGTCGCTCATCCAAACGCGTCCACCGGCCGATACGTCAAGCCAACCGAGACCCGCGCCATCATCCGGGGCGCGCCCGCCATCACTTCCACCTCATCCCAAGGAGACCACACCGATGCAACTCCCCCAGCCGATCCAAAGCACCGTCACCGACGAGTCCTTCGCCGGCCTCACCTACCACGTGCGCGGCGAGCTGGTGCCCGAGCTGCAGATCGAGGTGGGCCAGGCGGCGGTGATGTTCGAGCACCACGTGCTGCTGTGGAAGCAGACTCAAGTCAACGTCGAGCTGAAGAAGCTGCCGGGCGCGATCAAGCGCAAGATCGCGGGCCTCGAGTTCTTCATCACCCGCACCGCCGGTGCCGGGCACATCGCCTTCTCACGCGACTCGCCCGGCCAGTGCGTGCCGCTGCATTTGCGCCAAGGCGAGGGAGTGGACGTGCGCGAGCACCAGTTCATTGCCGCCACCGACAACCTCGACTACAGCTTCGAACGGGTGAAGGGCGTGCGGAACATGCTGGTGGGCGGCAGCGGCATCTTCATCGACAAGTTCCGCGCCACCAATGGCGACGCGCTGGTGTGGCTGCATGGGCACGGCAACGTGTTCCTCGTGGAGCTGGCCGCCGGCGAGCAGCTCGACGTGGAGGCTGGCGCGTGGCTGTACAAGGACCCCTCCGTGTCGTTTGAGGCCGTCACGATGGGCCTCAAGACGGGGCTGATGGGCGGCGGCGGCAAGCTCACCTGGAACCGCTTCACCGGCCCCGGCCGGTTGGCGATCCAAACCATGTTCATCTCGCCCGCCGAGTCCGCCGAAGACGGCGCCGCCGGCAACGGCAACGCGGGGGCCGCCACCGCTGGCGGGATCGCGGGCGCGCTGATCGGGGGACTGACGCGGGGGTAGCCGCTACTGATAGGCCGCCACCACCGCCACGATCACGTATATCGCCGCCAGCGCCCAGCCCTCGAAGGCGGCCGCCTCGCCGTCGCCGGTGACCTGCCACACCGCGATCGTCATCAGGCCGAGCGCGCCGATGTAGATCGGCTGCAGCGCAAACGTGAGCTGCGTCGGGAGGGCGAGGGAGATCAGCACCAGCGCCGGGAACAGGAACGCGGCGATCTGCGCCACAGAGCTCTTCACCACCGCGATCGCGAGGTCGGCCTTGCCGCGCGCCGCCAGTGTGATGCCCGCGAAGTGCTCCACGGCATTGCCGGCGATCGCCACGATCACGAGGCCCGCGAACGCCGTGGAGATGTGGAGGATCGCGATCGCCGGGCGCAGGGCGCTGACGAACCACTCCGAGACGAAACCCGCGCCGACGCCGGCCGCCACGAGCAGGATCAGCGCCGCGCGCAGCGAGATGCGCGCCGGCTCCCCCGGCGGTTGCGGCTGCGGCGCGCGGGTCCCCGTGGCGGCGGCCTTGGGCCGCAGGTAGGGCACCAGCCACGTGCCGTACACCCCCAGCAGGCAGCAGGCGCCGACCACGGAGATCGTGTCCACGTGAGCGCCCGCCTCGCTGCCCGAGCTGAGCGCGAGGCCGATCAGCACGATCAAAAACACCGTTACCAGCAGCAGTGTCGTGGTGTCGTTGGGCAGGCGCGAGGAGAAGCGCATCACCCCGTCCGGCGCCTGCCGCGCGCCCGCCACGATCGTCAACCCCAGCACCAGCAGCGCGCTCGCCAGCAGCGAGCCGACCAGCGCGGTCTGCGCGACTACGAGGTCGCCCGCTTTCAGGGCAAAAACCACAACCAGCAGCTCCGGCAGGTTGCCGAGGGTCGCCTGCAGCACCCCGGTCGCGCGCGGGCCGATGTGCTCCCCCAGCTGCTCGGTTCCCAACGCCACCGCCCACGCCAGGCCTGCCAGCGCCACCGTCGCCAGTGCGAAGCGGGGCACCGCCGCCCAGGCGCCGTAGTTGGCTGCGCCCGCCAGCGCCGTCACCACGGCCACCGCCGCCAGCAGGGAGCGCTCGGGTTTGCTCAAGCCGGCCATGATTACACCGGCGTCCAGATCCGGTCGATCGGGAGCACGTGCAGGCGCTCCTCGAAACGGTAGGCGCGCTCGCCGGTGTACAGGGCGACGCCTGCCAGGAAGCGTTCGCCGAGCGCGTCGCGCAGCTTGCGCAGGTGGTGCATGTCCGGCCCCGGCACCCGTCCGGCGGCCTTCACCTCAAAGGCGAGCACACCGCCGTCGGCGCGTTCCAGCACGAGGTCGATCTCGTCGCCGTCGTAGGTGCGCCAGTGCCCGCAGGCTGTGACCTCGTCCTCCAGCCACGACGCCTGCCTGAGCAGCTCGCCCACCACGAACGTCTCGAGCAGGTGGCCGAACTGCATCAGCGAAGTGGCATCGCGGCGCACGAGTCGCTCCGGGGTGAGGCCCAGCAGCCGCGCCGCCAGACCCGAGTCCACCACGTGGACCTTCGGGGCGCCCGCAGTGCGGCTCCGCAGCGTGCTGCCCCACGCCGGCAGGCGCCTGATCAGGAACACCGCCTCCAACAGCTTCACGTAGTCGGATGCCGTGACCCGGTCCAGGCCCGCCTCGCCCGCCGCGCTGGTCACGTTCAGGATCTGCGCAGTTTGGGCCGCCAGGCGACGCAGCAGCGCCGGCAGCTGCGCGCGCTGGCGCAGGCGCGACAGTTCGCCCACATCGCGCTCCAACACCAGCTCCACGTAGTCGTCATACCAGCGGTTGCGCCCCCGCCGGGTAGCCCTGGACAGCGGGATCGGCATCCCCCCCGCCGTGGCACGCGCGATGTACTGCTCCCTTGTCGTGCGCGACACCGCTCCCCGCGGAAGCGCGTTCTCGGG